>Ga0208519_100062_pt1 | contig 128136 bp, 116 predicted proteins | sample LakWasM130_HOW14_2_FD_183940 | JGI IMG/M metagenome (GOLD analysis project Ga0208519, IMG submission 183940) | Freshwater sediment methanotrophic microbial communities from Lake Washington under simulated oxygen tension - Sediment Metagenome... | ecosystem: Environmental > Aquatic > Freshwater...
CAAGTTGGTACCACTCCTTCCCATCCCGAACAGGACAGTGAAACGACTTTGCGCCGATGATAGTGCGGGTTCCCGTGTGAAAGTAGGTCATCGTCAGGCTCTTACAGCCCAGTAACGCCCCGCTCAAATTTTGAGTGGGGCGTTTCTGCTTGCGGGCAGCAAACATATGCGTGTCTTATGGAGGCGGGAAACTGTCCGTCCTTCAACCGTACAATCCATCCCGCCTACCTTCTCAGAGTTTTCGTAAACGTGTAATTGCTTCACGCAGGGTTGCATCGTTTTTAGCAAAACAGAAGCGGATCACACCTTGGTTGAAATTGTCGCCATAGAAAGCTGAGAGAGGGATAGCTGCAACCCCCATTTCGCGTGTGAGCCATTGACAAAAATCGGACTCAGGAAGAGTGCTTATTTCAGAAATGTCGACACACTGGAAATAGCTGCCCGTACTGGGTAGCAGTTTCAGGCGGGAGCCTTCCAGTCCATGGCGGAACAGATCGCGTTTGGCCTGATAGAAAGCTGGTAGTTGCAGATAAGGTGCTGGATCTCTCAGATGCTCCGCCAATCCATGTTGCATCGGAGTATTGACGGTGAACACATTGAATTGGTGCACTTTGCGGAATTCGGCAGTGAGCGATGCGGGTGCTGCGACAGCTCCGACCTTCCATCCTGTGACATGGAAAGTTTTCCCAAAACTCGATACGACAAACGCGCGAGAGGCAAGCCCCGGAAAACGGGCAGCGCTCTGGTGCTCGGCGCCATCGAAAACCATATGTTCGTAGACTTCGTCGCTGATGAGCAGGATGTTGGTGGGCGCCAGCAGATCCTGTAGTTTTTGCATATCCGCGGCACTCCAGATGGTGGCGCTCGGGTTGTGCGGGCTGTTGATGATGAGTGCGCGGGTACGTGGTGTGATTGCTGCGCCGATGCGATCAAAGTCAGGGCGAAAAGTCCCTGGGGTAAGAGGTACGCGAACAACGGTGCCGCCCGCCAATTCAATATTGGGCGCGTAGCTGTCATAACAGGGGTCGAGCACGATGACTTCATCGCCCGCATGCACGATGGCAAGAATGGCTGTGAAGATCGCCTGAGTGGCTCCTGCCGTGATGGTTATTTCCGTGGTTGGATCATATTTTCGGCCATGCAGTGCTTCAATTTTTAGAGCAACTGCTTCGCGCAACGCAGAAATGCCAGGCATCGGCGGGTACTGGTTGTGGCCATTCTTCATGGCCTGGGTCACAGCGTTTACCAAGGCAGGATCACATTCAAAATCAGGAAACCCCTGGCCCAGGTTAACCGCACCATGCTCCGCGGCCAATGCCGACATGACGGTAAAAATGGTGGTGCCAACGTGGGGCAGCTTGCTCGGAAATGTGGGGGTGAGCGATTTCTGCAGCGTGTTTGTCATGGGGAGAGGGCGGACGAGATGGAGGCTTGGAAAACTCTGCCGACTGATCAGAGCTCGTAATCGTTGACATGCCCGGTCATGGCGCGGGCAATCAATTCGCGACTCAGACGGTCACTGAGCAGTTCGGCGAATTTATAGACAAAGTTGCGTAAATAGGCGCCGCGCTTAAAAGCCACGCGTGCTACGCTTTGACCGAAAAGATGTCCCACGGGGCGTACCACCAGATCACCCACCGGGTCGTCACGCATGGCCATTTCTGCCACGATGCCTATGCCCAGGCCTAGCCGGACATAAGTCTTGATCACGTCTGAGTCTATGGCTTCCAGTGCAATGCGAGGCTGCAGGCGCCTGGTTGCAAAAGCCAGATCAATCTTGCCCCGACCTGTGAATGTGGGGTGGTATGTAATGAGTGGTTCATGGGCTATGTCATCCAGGCCAATGCGTTCTTTATGGATCAACGAATGGTTGGGGGGAAGCACCAATACATGTTGCCATTCATAGCAGGGCAGGGTCACCAATTCGGGATAGTCGGCCAGCGACTCGGTGGCCATGCCGATTTCTGCCACTTCATCAATGACCATGCGGGCGACCTGGTCAGGCGTGGTCTGGTGCAGGCTGATGTTGACTTTGGGGTACGCCTCTCGCAGCCGCGCTACTGGTACGGGCAGTACATAGCGAGCCTGGGTGTGGGTTGTTGCGATAGACAGCGTTCCACTGTCTTGCGCACTGAACTGCTCGCCAATGCGCTTCAAGTTTCCCACCTCACGCATGATGACTTCTATACTTTTGAGGACATGCTGGCCTGGCTCTGTAATGCGCTTGAGCCGCTTGCCATGGCGCGCAAAGATGTCGATCCCCAGTTCCTCTTCCAACTCAATGATCGCCTTGGACACACCCGGTTGGGATGTGTGCAGGGCTTTGGCGGCTTCGGTCAGATTGAGGTTGCGGCGCGCGGCCTCTTGAACAAATCGAAATTGGTGCAGATTCATATCAGATGCAGCCTAAAAAGTCGCATCATTATGCTGCATTTGTCTAAAGGGATGGTGTGGTTGCCGAAGTGTCGCAAGCAATCTCGGCCATCAGGGCTGTCATACGGTTGTCTTCACCAATTGCACCCTGCACCGCGAAGTGCACTGACGTGTGGCGCAAGCGCAGTTGCTCCACCAGCACGGGCAAGTCTTCGCGTGCATGCTTGCCGGTGCCCAGAAACATGGGTACCACCGTGATATGGGTCGCCCCTTGTTGCGCGAGTAGGTCGGCAGCCTGTGCCAATGTGGGTTCGCAAAGCTCAAGATAGGCGCATTGCACCAGCATTTCAGGGTGCTGCGAGCCAATGCGCGCGGCAACAGCCTCGATGGGAGCGCGCCATAGTGGATCGCGTGAACCATGCGAAAAGAGAACGATGGCAGGTGATTTTCGGAACATACAACGTGCGGCGCAAAGGTCAGCGTCGCAATACAAGCCACCCAAAGGCTGCAAGCGACAACAAGGAGTAAATCATTCCCGGAGCAGCCGCAGTGAGCCACGGCGACCAATTTTGTAGATTGCCTGCGTAGCCAAAAACATTGTTGAGCAGGAAGAAGCTGATGCCCGCCATCACTCCGCCAAACACATAAGCTGCGATGCCGCCCGCACGAAAGTGCAAGTAGGCAAAAGGCAATGCCAGCACCACCATCACCAGGCAACTCAATGGGTAAAAAACCTTGCGCCAGAACTCGATTTCATAGCGTTGGGCAGACTGGCCATTGGCATCAAGATGCCGGATATATTGGAAGAGATCAAACGTGGCCATGCGGTCAGGTTTGAGCAGCGAAGCAGCAACCATATCCGCGCTGATGCGAGTCGGCCATTGCAGCATCGGTGCCTGTAAGTGTTCAACACGGGCTTCTTCACCGCCTTGAAGTACAAAGCTGCTGCGCCGCACCTGATGTAACTCCCAGCTTCCCTTGTGCCCAGGCGACGTGAAGCGTCCAGTTTCCGCATAGGTCTGCGACGCCAGCTGCCCCTTCTCATCAAACTCAAAAATGCGCACGCCCATCATGCCGCCATCTGGCGCCAATGCGCGCACGTTCACTGCATAGGAATGCTCTTGTTGGCGTTCCTTGAGCCAGGCGCCGGTTGCGCCAGAGGTCAATCGGCCCAGGTGGCGTACTTTGATGAGCTGCGCTGTCCGTTCGGTCAGGGGAGAAATGTAATCACCCACGGCAAACGTCAGCAGCACGAAAAATCCCCCGAGTGTCAGCAACGTGCGCAACGCTTGCCAGGGACCCAAGCCACTCGTGCGCATGATGGTGAATTCAGAGCTTTGCGCCAGCCGCGCCATCACGAAAATAGTCCCGATGAGTACGGTAATCGGGAGTAGCTCATACAGATGACTGGGAATGCTCAGGGCGACAAAGAGCAGCGCATGAGACAGTTGGTAGCCGTCAGGCCCCGCCCGTTCAACCCAGCGCAGTTCGTCCACCAGATCGAAGAAAAAAAACAGCGCCAGGAAACCCAGGGTCACAAATCCCACGGCAAGGAGGGCTTCGCGATGAATGAAGCGGCGAAGTACCTTCATGGGATCCTCCGTGCAGGCTGTAGGCGCCGCAATGTCCAGCGGTTGTGCCTTACGGCCAAAATGATCAGGGCGAGAACGAGAGTGCCACCGTGCAGGAAAAACATAAAGGCTGACAGGCTCAACTTTCCTGCTCCCACCCAGCTCTGTCCCAGCGTCATGAGGTTGAAGTAAACAACGAAGGCGAACAGGGCAAACATCAGGCTTCCGCTGCGCCCGGCGCGCGGGTTCACGCTGGCCAGCGCCAGGCCCAGAATCACAAAATTGATTGCTGCCAGCGCGAGTCCCAGCCTCCAGCCCAGTTCTGCCTGATAGGCGGGAATCGTCGATTCCATCAATAACTCATGCGTGGTGCGGGTTTTGACAGCGAGCTGTTCTGTTGAGGTGCTGGAGGCCGACCCTATGCGCGTGCCGTATTCGGCGAACTCGCTGATCTTCAGGCCATGTTGGTCCGTGGCGGATTCCAGCCGCTGCCCCTGGCTGAGCAGCGCAAAACGTTCGCCAGCGCGTACCTCCAGTCGGGCACTGCGGGCGGATGTCACCGACTCCTTGGTGCCGTTGCTGGTAGCGATGAAAATATTGTTACCTACCTGTGTGTCCGGGCTGTCCTTGTCGATAAAGAACACCCGGGTGCCGTTGGCGGATTCCTGAAACTCACCTGGTGCGATGCGGTCGATGTCGCTGCGTTGTTCATACCGGGTCTTGAGTTCCTGTATCTGCGCATTGGCCCAGGGCCACACGCCCAAGGACAGGATGGCAATGACCGCCATCACAGGCCACGCGAAGCGCAGCAAGGGGCGAAGCAGACTCACCAGACCCTGGCCGGCTGAGAACCAGATGACCATTTCGCTGTCCCGGTACATGCGTGACAGCACGCTCACCACGGCCATGAAAAGGCTCAGGCTGAGAATGGTGGGGAGCTGCCCCAGCACCGTGAAACCCATGACCAGCATGACGTCGGAAGGATTGACGCTGCCGCGCGACGCCTGGCCCAGGGTACGGATCAGCATCATGGTCATGACCACGGTCACCAGCACGACGAGCGTCGCCCCAAAGCTGCGCGCCAGTTCTTTGCGAATGGATGAATCGAATAACATTGGCTCGAAGGAAAACAGCGATTATGAACTTTGATCTGAAGACGCTGGCGCTGCCAGCAGCGGCAACCGAAAAATGCGATCTCCTGGTCGTATTGGTCCCCGAGGGCTTCAGGCCGGGACGGGATGCCTTGTCGGTGCTCGTGGACCATGCGCTCAAATGTGGCGATCTCGATACCAAAGCAGGAAAGAGCCTGCAACTCTATCTGGCACCGGCCTTGAGCGCGCGTCGCGTCGTTTTGCTGGGGGCTGGCAATGGCTCGGCCCGCGCCGTTCGTCTGGCGCTGCAGGCCATCGCCGCAAGTTTCAGGTTGCCCCAGGTCAAGCGTGCCGTGGTTTGCTTTGCTGGGGATGCCCAGGCAGGTGGGGTATGCGCTGCCGTGCAGGCAGTGGCGGATGCCAGTTATGTCTACACCACCACCAAGTCCAAGGCGCAAGCGCGCACCTTGAACCGGGTGGTGATCGGTGTCCCCCGTGCAGAGGCGGTTCGCGAGGCTTTTGCGCAAGGGGTTGGGCTGGTGGGGGGCGTGGAATTTGCCAGGGAATGGGGGAACCGTCCGGCCAACCACGCAACGCCGAGTCTTTTGGCCGAAGCCGCCAAGTCCCTTGCGGGGCAACCCCGCATCCAGTGCAAAGTGCATGGCCCCAACGACGTGGCCCGTCTGGGCATGGGTGCATTCATCGCTGTCGCGCAAGGTTCGGAGGAGCCGCTGCGGTTGATCGAGCTGCGATACAGCGGTGCGGGCAAGGCCGAGGCACCGGTGGTGTTGGTGGGTAAGGGCATCACTTTTGATACCGGCGGCATTTCCATCAAGCCTGCTGCCGAAATGGATGAAATGAAGTTCGACATGTGTGGCGCAGCGAGTGTGCTCGGCGTGTTTCGCGCACTTGGAGAATTGCAACCTGCGATCAATGTGGTCGGCCTCATTCCCGCCTGTGAGAACATGCCGGATGGTCGGGCTGTGAAACCCGGTGACGTTGTTTCCAGCATGAGCGGTCAGACCATCGAGGTGTTGAATACAGACGCGGAAGGTCGGTTGGTTCTGTGTGATGTATTGACCTACGCAGCGCGTTTCAAGCCTGCGGCGTTGGTGGACATCGCCACCTTGACCGGGGCCTGTGTGATTGCTTTGGGAGGCGTGCGCAGTGGACTCTTTTCCAACAACGACGCACTTGCCGCAGCCCTTGCTTCGGCCGGGGAGACGGCTGAGGACCTTTGCTGGCGCATGCCGCTGGACGAGGACTACGCCGAGGGCTTGAAGAGCAATTTCGCGGACATGGGCAATGTGGCGGGGCGGGCAGGTGGCTCTATCACTGCTGCCAAGTTCCTGCAGCGTTTCGTGGGAGAGCTTCCGTGGGCGCACCTCGACATTGCCGGAACCGCATGGAAAGGGGGGGCCGCAAAGGGCGCCACTGGCCGGCCGGTAGGATTGCTGGTGCATTACCTGCTGGGCCATGCGCAGCAGTTGTCTGCGCAGAATGCGAAGAAAGAGGGTGCACCCGCGCAGCCGGCAAAGCGCAAGGGCCGCTCAAAGCCCGACTGAGATCGGTATGACTGAAATAGCTTTCCACTTCAATACGCCTGACAAACTGGTCTACGCGTGCCGGTTTGCACGCAAGGCGCAACGCAGTGGCGTGCGGCTCTTGATCACCGGTCCTGCGGACATTCTGGCGGAACTGGACGGAATGCTCTGGAACATGATGCCGCAGGATTTTCTGGCGCATTGCCGCAGCGATGCTGGGGACGAGCTTTTGCGTTTCTCCCCTGTGGTGCTCGCTCTGGATGCGCGGCAAGCGCCGCATCAAGAGATGCTGCTCAACATGGGAGGTGAAGTCCCTGAAGGGTTTGGTAGCTTTGCTCGTTTGGTCGAAGTGGTGAGTGCCACGGATGAAGCGGACCGGCGTGGAGCGCGAACCCGCTGGCGCCACTATGCATCGCGAGGGTATTCCATCACCCGCCATGATCTGGTCTCGAAAGCTGACTGATGCCTCTTCCTCCCAAGTCACTCCCTCGTTTTGTGCCAACCCTCACTGAAGTGGTACAGGGGGTGGACATGCTCCCCGTTTCAGTGCCTCTGGCGGTCGAACCCACCATTGCGAAACCCGCACCGTCGCCCCAGTTCGGGGTTTTGCCTCCTGTGGCGCCTGTGCAGACGTTGGACAGGAATGCGGCGGGTAATTACGGTGCCCGGCCCATCCAGTCATCCCCCCGTCCGGTACCACCCGTGCCGCCGGGCATGGAAGAGTACATGGTGCACCGAGTGATGCAGCGCGTCGATGGGGTGCTGGATCAGCGGTTGCGTGAAGCGATTGCCCTGGTGATACAGGAGCAGACACGCTCCGTGCTGCCCCGCCTTCGGGAAGAGATTGAATCGGTGGTACGGCATGCGGTCTATGAAGCAGTGGCCGACGAATTGGCTGGCGGTGCTTCGCCGCAGCCGGGGAGATGACAGGGTAACTCCCTGTGGTTTCCCGTGCATTTACGCGTGTTCCCTAGTGATCTGGCCCGTAAATTGCGATATGTTCACCTGCGTTGAGACACAAGAACTATTCTCAGCGTTTATCTTTACTGGAGATTAATATGCAATTGAAGTTGAAACTGACCGCTGTTGCTGCTATCGCGGCTGTTGCTGGTATGGCCTCTGCACAAGAGCAAGTGGTCAAGATCGGCCATGTGGCTCCGGTTTCCGGCGCGCAAGCCCACTATGGCAAGGACAACGAAAATGGCGCGCGCATGGCCATCGAAGAGTTGAACGCTCAGGGCATCACCATCGGTGGCAAGAAGATCAAGTTCGAGTTGCAAGCCGAAGACGATGCAGCGGACCCCAAGCAGGGCACGGCGGCTGCACAGAAGTTGTGCGATGCCAAGGTGGCTGGCGTCGTGGGTCACCTGAACTCCGGCACAACCATTCCTGCGTCCAAGGTCTACAACGACTGTGGCATTCCCCATGTCACGGGTGCAGCCACCAACCCCAACCTCACGAAGCCTGGTTACAAGACCACATTCCGTATCATTGCCAACGACAATGCCTTGGGGGCTGGACTGGCTTTCTACGCGGCTGACACGCTCAAGCTCAAGACCGTCGCCATCATTGATGATCGCACGGCGTATGGCCAGGGTGTGGCCAACGTGTTCAAGAAGGTGGCTGCAGAAAAGGGCATGAAGGTGGTGGACGAGCAGTTCACAACCGACAAGGCCACCGATTTCATGGCCATCCTGACGGCTATCAAGTCCAAAAATCCTGATGCGATCTTCTTCGGCGGCATGGATCCCCAGGGCGGCCCGATGCTGCGCCAGATGGAGCAATTGGGCATGGGCAACGTGAAATATTTCGGTGGTGACGGTATCTGTACCTCCGAAATCGCCAAGCTGGCTGCCGGTGCCAAGACGCTGTCCAATGTGGTGTGTGCCGAAGGCGGTGCGTCACTCGACAAGATGCCCGGCGGCAAGGCATGGAAGGCCAAGTACGATGCCAAGTATCCAGGCCAGTTCCAGGTCTATAGCCCCTACACCTATGACGCCACGCACTTGATCGTGGACGCCATGAAGCGTGCCAACTCGGTGGACCCCAAGGTCTATACCCCTGAATTGCTCAAGTCGCAATATAAGGGCGTAACCTCCACGATCGCATTTGAGCCCAACGGTGAAATGAAGAACCCCGCCATCACCCTGTACGTGTACAAGGACGGCAAGAAGACGCCTCTGAACTGAATTCAGAGACAACTTGGCGGCATCTTTGGGTGCTGCCCACCTACCAAAATGGCTTCCTTCGGGAAGCCATTTTTTATGGGATGCCTGCTCAATTCACAACGGCGGGAACTGGAGGTTGCGCCGGCACTCAGCGCCGGACTTGCAGTGCGCCCGGGTTCACGATATTCGTCGGCGTACCCTTGATGTAGTTCACCACGTTGTCGAAGGCAGCACCGAAATACAACTCGTAGCTGTCCTGCTCGACATAACCAATGTGGGGCGTGCAGATACAGTTTTCCAGGCGCAGCAGGGCATGGCCTTGCAGGATGGGTTCGCTCTCAAACACATCAACGGCTGCCAAACCTGGGCGTCCTCGGTTCAGCGCCGCAATCAGGGCGTCGGGTTCAATCAATTCAGCGCGCGAGGTATTGACCAGCAGTGCGGTGGGCTTCATGCACGACAGGTCTTCCAGCGAAATGATGCCGCGGGTTTCATCATTGAGTCGCAGGTGCAGAGAGAGCACATCGCACTGCGAGAAGAACTCTTCCCTATTGGTAGCCGCCTGGTATCCGTCGGACAGGGCCTGGGCGCGGGAGGCCTCACGACCCCACACCCGTACGTTCATGCCAAATGCCCGGCCGTAGCCGGCCACCAGTTGTCCAATACGGCCATAGCCCCAGATGCCCAGTGTTTTTCCTCGCAGTACGCTGCCGATGCAGAAGTTGGGGGGCATCGAGGCCGCCTTGAGACCGGACTGTTGCCAGGCGCCATGTTTGAGGTTGGCAATGTACTGGGGCAAGCGCCGCATGGCTGCCATCACCAGCGCCCAGGTAAGTTCAGCTGGCGCCACAGGTGAACCTACCCCCTCGGCCACGGCGATGCCACGCTCGGTGCACGCAGTCACATCGATATGGCTGCCGATCTTGCCGGTTTGGGCAATCAGCTTCAGTCGTGGCAGTTTTTCGACCAGCTGGCGCGTGATCTGGGTGCGTTCACGCACCAGCACGATGATGTCTGCATCTTTCAGGCGCACGGCCAGTTGCCCCTGGCCTTTCACCGTGTTGGTGTAGACCTTTGCTGAGTAGGGATCGAGCCGGCTTGCGCAATGGAGTTTGCGCACCGCATCCTGATAGTCATCCAGAATCACAATATTCATCCCGCCATTGTGCCTTGGCGGGGGCTGGTCGGAAGTCTTGCCGCCCCTAGGCTCTCGAACAGAATGCAACGTTTTGTGGCACCCGTTGCGCCAGAGCTGGGGATATGGACCTCAGTGGCATGTTTCGCAAGCTGCCATGCGCTCCAGCTCGGCGCAGACATCGGCCATGCGGCCCGAGATGACCATGCGCCCGACCTCTGAGCGGGATGCCGGATGCAGAACGCGCACAGGGCGTCGGGTGCCTCGACGGCTTGCGGCGCCCGGCCCGGTGGTGGTGCAAGACGCACTGTGCATGCGAGCAGCGGGCTGACAGCCTGCGCTGCCTGACGCCGAACCTGCCACCTCTGGGACGATGCTGGCCACCGCGCAGGACAAAAGACCTTCGTGGCGCACGCAGGGTGTGCGAGCCGAGTGCGCAGGGCTGTGCGCAGGCGTGCAGCGCCTGGGGTGCAGCCACTGCGCGAGGGTGTGAATCGGTTGAGATAGTGCAGAGAGTGCGAACAAGGCAAGTCCCATGTGAAAACTCCATGTATCAGGGGTTGAGCACAGGCAGGATTGCAGGGGGTGCGCGCTCTCAGGGCTGGAAAACCCGCCAGGGGCTTGCCAAACGCCCGCCACCTGAGGCGCGCAGCAGAGGATGGGGAATTACATGAGCATGGTGTTGCGGATCAAGCCCACGGCCAGGCCTTCAATCGCGAAAACCTCGCCTGGCTGAACCACAATCACGGGGTAATCAGGGTTTTCGGGCAGCAGCTCAATGGTGCTGGCCGTGCGACGCAGGCGTTTGACGGTGACATCGTCACCGAGCCTGGCCACCACGATCTGGCCGTTGCGGGCTTCCCGGGTGGATTGCACGGCTAGCAGGTCGCCGTCCATGATGCCGGCGTCGCGCATGGACATGCCGCGTACCTTGAGCAGGTAGTCGGGCTTGTGCTGGAAGAGACTGTTTTCCACACTGTAGGTCTGGTCCACATGCTCCTGCGCGAGAATGGGCGAGCCCGCAGCCACGCGGCCAATCAGGGGCAAGACCAGCTGCGACAATCCCGGGATGGGCAGGCTGAACTGGGTGCCGCGCGCTGCATTGATGGAGCGCACTGTGTCGCCACGCAAGCGGATGCCGCGGGACGTGCCGCTGACCAGCTCGATGACGCCCTTGCGGGCAAGGGCTTGCAGGTGCTCTTCTGCGGCGTTGGCCGACTTGAAGCCCAGCTCGGTGGCGATTTCTGCCCTGGTGGGCGGAGCGCCGGTGCGGGAGATAGCCACCTGGATCAGGTCCAGGATTTGTTGCTGGCGGGCCGTGAGCTTGGGGTTGTCGAGCATGGTGTTTCCAGTGCGTGCCACGTTGGTGGAGATAGCTGTGTATTAATCCAGTTACTGTATTTTTCACCAGTTTTTCAAAGGATGCAAGTGAACAGTCAAAAAATTGTGGTCTTGGGAACCGGTGGAACCATTGCTGGCACTTCTGCTACCCGGGGTGACAACATTGGTTACACCGCCGCGCAGGTGGGGGTTGAGCAGTTGCTGCATGGGGTGCCCGGCTTGCAGGCAGTGGCCTGCGGGGGGCTGGAGGCCGAGCAGCTGGCACAACTGGACAGCAAGGACATGGAGTTCAGTGTGTGGCAGGTGCTGGCAGAGCGCTGCACCAGCGCGCTTGCCGATCCCGAGGTGCGCGGCGTGGTCATCACCCATGGCACGGATACGCTGGAAGAGACCGCCTGGTTCTTGCACTCGGTGCTGGACGCCCGCAAGCCGGTAGTGTTGACCTGCGCGATGCGGCCCGCCACGGCCTTGACACCTGACGGCCCGCAGAACCTGCTCGATGCCGTCGCCGTGGCGACGACTGCGGGGGCCAGGGGTGTGATGGTGGTGGCGGCTGGCGTGGTGCATGGCGCGCAGTGTGTGCAGAAGGTGCATCCCTACCGGGTGGATGCATTCAGCTCGGGGGATGCCGGCCCGCTGGGCTGGGTGGAGGAGGGGGTGGTGCGTTTGGTGCAGGGTTGGCCGTTGGCACAATCAGGAGAGGCGCAATTTGCTATTGGAAGGGTAGCAAATTGCGTGCAATGGCCGCGTGTCGAGGTGGTGATGAGTTACGCTGGCGCCACGGGTGCGCTGGTGGACGCGCTGGTGCGCGACGGCGTGCAGGGCATTGTGGTGGCCGCCACGGGCAACGGCACGCTTCATCATGTGCTGGAATCAGCGCTGCTGCGCGCGCAGGCGGCTGGTGTGAAAGTCATGCGTTCCACGCGCTGCCCGGAAGGCCAGGTGTTGCCCAGGCCCGGCGATGCGTTACCCGATTCCCGGGGCCTGTCCCCTGTGAAGGCACGCATCTCGCTGATGCTGGATCTGCTGCCGTGATCGCTTATCGGCAGTAACGCACCCACCGGAGGCCCAGCCGGTGCGGATCGCGCGGTGGTTCAGCTCGCCAGGGCCTGCATTGCGCGTGCCGTGATTTCTTCGACGCTGCCCGTGCCGCTGATGGCGCGGTATTTGGGGGCGGCATCGGGCTCGGCCTTGGCCCAGTGGCTGTAGTAGTCCACCAGCGGGCGGGTCTGGTCGCTGTAGACCTGCAGGCGTTTCTTGACGGTTTCTTCCTTGTCATCTTCGCGCTGGATCAGCTCTTCGCCGGTCAGGTCGTCCTTGCCTGCCACCTTGGGTGGATTGAACTTCACGTGGTAGGTGCGGCCGCTGGCGGGGTGCGAGCGGCGGCCGCTCATGCGCTCGATGATGGCGTCGAACGGCACATCGATTTCAAGCACGTAGTCGAGCTTGACGCCTGCGGCTTTCATGGCGTCGGCCTGGGGGATGGTGCGGGGAAAACCGTCGAACAGGAAGCCCTGGGCGCAGTCGGGTTGCGTGATGCGTTCCTTGACGAGGCCGATGATGATGTCGTCGCTGACCAGGGCGCCCGAATCCATCACGGCCTTGGCCTGCAGGCCCAGCGGCGTGCCAGCCTTGACGGCTGCGCGCAGCATGTCGCCGGTGGAGATTTGCGGGATGCCGTATTTCTGGCAGATGAACGTGGCTTGCGTGCCCTTTCCGGCACCGGGGGCGCCCAACAGAATCAGTCTCATGGAAATCCTCGAAGGTTAGAAATCGGCTGGCACGGCTGGCAGTAGGCGCAACGAAGGCCCAAGACGCAGTGCTTTCTTTGCGGGCAAGGATAGCATGTGCATGCCTCGCCCTGGCTTACGGCGAGGGTCCCCAGCCAAGGGGTGGCTGCCGTGGTTTCAGGCCAGCAGTGCGCGCACCCGATGCAGGTCGGCGGGCGTGTCCACGCCCGGGCCGGGAGCCTGAGCCGCAATGTGCACGGCAATGCGGTGGCCATGCCACAGGGCGCGCAATTGTTCCAGCGCTTCCACCGCCTCGGTGGGCGCCTGGGCCAGGCCAGGAAACTGCCGCAAAAATCCGGCGCGATAGCTGTAGATGCCGATATGGCGCAGCGGTGCGAACCCGTTCAGGGCCGCCACGCCCGGTGCGGCTTGGGCCGCGGCGCCTTGCCACCAGGACTGGCCCGCGTGGTCGCGGGCGTGCGGAATCGGTGCCCGGCTGAAATAGTGGGCCAGGCCCCGCGCATCCAGCACGACCTTGACGACGTTGGGGTTCTCGTAGTCGGCCAGGGTGTGGATGGCGTGGGCTGCCGTGCCCATGCTGGCTTCGGGGCGGGCGGGCAGCAGGGCCGCCACGGCATCGATGAGCGCGGGGTCCATCAGGGGCTCGTCGCCCTGCACGTTGACCACCACGGCATCGCCGTCCAGTCCGAGCTGGGTGCAGGCTTCTGCCAGCCGGTCGCTGCCGCTGGCGTGGTCGGTGCGCGTGAGCAGGGCCTGCACCCCGTGGGCCTGGCAGGCCTGCAGGATGCGCGGATCGTCGGCCGCCACCACCACGCGGGCTGCAGCGCTTTGCGCGGCGCGGCGGGCCACATGCACCACCATGGGCAGGCCGGCGATATCGGCAAGAGGCTTGTCGGGCAGACGGCTCGATGCCATGCGCGCCGGGATCAGCACCGTGAAGCCGGTGGCCGTGGCGGGGCTCACGCCTCCAGTTCCTCGTCGGTCAGGGTACGCGCCTCGTTTTCCAGTAGCACGGGAATGCCGTCGCGCACGGGGTAGGCCAGGCGGGCGCTGCGCGACACCAGTTCCTGGCGCTCGCGGTCATAGGTCAGCGGACCTTTGGTGACAGGGCAGACCAGCAATTCAAGCAGTTTGGGATCCATGGCGGCGTTTTCCGGAAATCAGGCAGAGGGGGATGATAGCGGCGCGGTCCGCCACACCGACAGCCGGGCGTCGAGGGCGGCCATGAAGGCGGGATCGATCCAGAGCTCCAGTGGCACCGCCAGCGCATCGGGGTGCAAAGGCCAGAGCTTGACGGCGTCTTTTTCAGTGCAAATCAGTGTCAAGCGCTTATCAGTAAAACGCTTCCAGCCATTAAAGTCATCGTGATCTGGCAGGGCTTCGGCGCCTGCCAGCTGAAGGCCTTGCGCCCGCAGCATGGCAAAGAATTCTTCGGGCCGCGCGACTGCCGCCACGGCATGCACCGGGTCGCCACGCAGCGAGGCCAGCGGCACCTGCCGGCCATCCGCGCGCAATGCATGGGGTGCCAGCCTGCGCTGCAGTGCAAAATTGGGCGCGCTCCCGGCGGGGGGCGCGCCGGCGTGCAGCACCCAGTCCACCCGCCTGGGCCAGGGCTCGCGCAGGGGGCCGGCGGGCAGCAAAAAACCGTTGCCCACGCCGTCGCTGTTGAAGATACAGATCTCCAGGTCGCGCGCCAGGGCCAGGTGCTGCAGGCCATCGTCGCACACCAGGATGTCGGTGCCGGGGTGGGCGGTGAGCAGCGCGCGCGCCGCCGTGATGCGCAGGGGCGCCACAAAAACGGGTGCCTTGGTGGCGCGGGCAATCAGGGCAGGTTCATCCCCCACTTCCAGGGCCGGGCTGTCGGGGTGTACCGCGCGGCAGTCGCGGGTGATGCGGCCGTAGCCGCGCGAGATCACGCCCGGCTGCCAGCCCTGTGCCTGCAAATGCCGAACCAGGGTTATGACCACGGGGGTCTTGCCCGCGCCACCGGCAATCACATTGCCCACCACGATGACCGGCACGCCCGGGTGTTCGGTGCGCAGCACGCGCAGCCGGTACAACGCGCGCCGCAGTGCCACCAGCGCGCCGTATGCCAGGGACAGTGGCCACAAGGCCCAGGCGGCAGGCCCGCGCGAGCGCCAGATGTGTGCCAGCCCCGTGGGCTGCAGGCCGCCAGCGGCCGGATTGACCGCGGGGGAAGGCGAGGAGGGCGGCTGCGGCCCTGCGGCAGCCATCGTGGCTAGCGGCCGTTGCCTGTGCGGGCCGACACCGAAGACTGCGTGGCAAACGTGATCTGGCTCAGACCCACGCGCCGCGCGGCCTCCATCACGGTCACCACCGCCTGGTGGGGTGCGGTGGCATCTGCACTGATGATGACCACGCTGTCGCGGCCGGCGCTGGCCGCCTGGCTGAGCGCACGGGCCACCGCATCCACGCCCTTGCCGTCGACGGTGGCCTTGTTGACGGCATAGCGCCCGTCGGCCGCCACGGCCACGATCACTTCCTTGGGATGGTCGCGCTGCTGCTCGGCGTCGGCCACGGGCAGCGTCAGCTGCAGCTCGGTGAACTTGCTGTAGGTGGTGGTCAGCATCATGAAGATGAGGATCACCAGCAGCACATCGATGAACGGGATCAGGTTGATCTCGGGCTCATCCTTGGGACGGGGGCGAAAGTTCATGCGCTCAGTCTTTCAGGCACCGCGGGGCGCTCATTTCGTTTTGCGCAGCCGCAGGATGTGGCGCACAAACTGCTCGGAGGCCAGCTCCAGCGTGAGCAGGTAGGCATCCACGCGGCTGCGGAAATAGCGCCAGAAGATCAGCGCCGGAATCGCCACGATCAGGCCGAATGCCGTGTTGTACAGCGCAACCGAGATGCCATGCGCCAGCTGCGCCGGGTTGCCGCCGCCCATGGCCTGGCTGGCGCCGCCGGTACCTACCTGCGAGCCAAAAATCTCGATCATGCCGATCACGGTACCCAGCAGGCCCAGCAGCGGGGCTGCCGAGGCTATTGTTGCCAGGGCATTGAGGTATTTTTCGAGCCGGTGCGCCACAGTGCGCCCGGCGCCCTCCATGGTGGCGCGCAAATCGGCCTCGGTGCACAAAGGATTGTTGTTGAAGGCGCGCAGGCCGCTGGCCAGCACCTCGCCCAGCGCGGAGTTCTGGGCCAATTGGTTCACCACATCGGGCGTGGGAACGGACTTGGCTGAGACGGTGATGGCTTCGTCCAGCAGTTTTGGCGGGGCGACGCGCGCTGTTTTCAGGGCCACGAAGCGCTCGAAAATCAGCGCCAATGCCAGGACAGAGCAGGTGATCAGTGGCCAGATGGGCCAGCCTGCGGCTTGTATGATGGACAGCAATTCTCTCTCCGCTCGGATGAAGGCAAGCGGCGATTATGGCCCAGCTCGCCCAGTCTTTTTTAACACAAAAAGTTACACAAAGTTGCGTAGTGCAGGCCGTTCTCTCACCCACAAAATCTGTGGATAACTTTGTGGGCAACTGGGCTTGTGGGGCTCGCAAAGCGGCGCCACGCCGTGGGTTCAACAGATTGATGAAAAATTGATCAGTGAAAAATCGTTATAAATCAATGAGTTGCGTGTGTTTTCGTGTTTTCCTGCGGGTTTTGACCATAGGGGGTGCAGTGCCTGCTGCTCGCTCCGCGCTGTGGAGTAGTCACTGGGCGCATCGCCTGCAAACGCTGGTGCTGTCTCATGCCTGAGCCCGCCAGTCTTGTAACTGCGCCACGAATCTGGGAAGTTGGCGCGCTGTGCCGCGCCATTGCTGATGCACTGGAGGCGCGATTCAACCCGGTGGCGGTGCGCGGCGAGATCACGGGCTTTTCGCGCGCATCCAGCGGGCATTGCTACTTCTCGGTGAAAGACGCGAACGGCCAGTTGCGTTGCGCCATGTTCCGCCGCTCGGCCAGCCTGCTTGACTTTTCGCCGCGCGATGGCGAACTGGTGGAGCTGCGCGGGCGCATTGGCGTGTATGAAGCCCGGGGCGATCTGCAGTTCATCGTCGAGAGCATGCAGCGCGCAGGCCAGGGCGCGCTGTTCGAGCAGTTTTTGCGGCTCAAGGCGCAGCTGGAGGGTGAAGGCCTTTTTGATGCTGCGCGCAAGCGGCCTCTGCCGCTGCAGCCGCGGGCCATTGGCCTGGTCACGTCGCCGGGCGCGGCCGCGCTGCACGATGTGGTGACGGCGCTGCGCCGGCGGGTGCCGCACATCCCGGTGGTGCTGGTACCGGCGCTGGTGCAGGGCGCGGCGGCCCCGCGGTCCATCGCCAAGGCGCTATCAGAACTGTATCAACTGGCGAAGACAGGACAAGCACCCGGGGCCGATTTGGCCCCCAATCCAGCCATTGATGTAATCCTGCTGGTGCGCGGTGGCGGCTCCATGGAGGACCTGTGGGCCTTCAACGACGAGCAGCTTGCGCGCACCATCGTGCAAAGCCCGGTGCCGCTGGTAAGCGGCGTGGGCCACGAAACCGACTTCACCATCGCCGACTTCTGCGCCGACCTGCGCGCGCCCACGCCCACGGCCGCGGCCGAGCTGGTGGCCCAGCCGCGCGAGGTGTGGCTGGGAGCGCTGGGCTTGCTGGCCGGCCGGCTGACCGATGGTATGCAGCGCCAGCTCGACACCCGCCACCAGCGGCTGGACCAGGCGGCCGCGCGCCTGGGCCGGCCCTCGGGCCTCGTGGCCCGGCAGCAGATGCAGCTGGCGCGCCTGGCCCAGCGCATGCGCCATGGTGTGCTGCTAAAAATGCAGCAGTTTGCGCATACCCAGCAAGCGCTGGAGGCCGATTTGCCTGCACTGCTGCAACGCCGGCTGGCGCTGCAGGCCGAGCGCCTGGACCGCGCGGCCCTGCGGCTGCAGCTGCTCGATCCGCGCCTGGTGCTGCAGCGGGGCTATGCGTTGCTGACCGACACCACCGGTCAGGCCGTCACCAGCGTGCGCCAGGCGCAGCCGGGCGATGCCCTGCGCGCCACGCTGGCCGATGGCGCGGTGGATGTCACCGTGGTGCAGCCGCGCCTGCTGTAGGACAAATCCACCTTTCTCACGCAACGGCGGGTGTTCTCGCGCAGCCCGCAGCACAGGTCGATTGTTCTTCCTACAATGCCTGCTTGCTCCGCGCCCGACCGCATTGCTGCGCAAGCACTGCGAATGGGTATCCCAGAATTTCAAACCACGAGGAAACACCATGGAACACACCCTTCCCCCGCTGCCCTACGCGATTGACGCCCTGGCCCCGCACTACAGCCAGGAAACGCTGGAATACCACCACGGCAAGCACCACAACGCCTATGTGGTGAACCTCAACAACCTGCAAAAGGGCACCGAGTTTGAAGCCATGACGCTCGAAGAGATTGTCAAGAAATCCAGCGGCGGCATCTACAACAACGCCGCCCAGATCTGGAACCACACCTTCTTCTGGAGCTGCATGGCTCCCCAGGGCGGCGGCGAGCCCACGGGCGCGCTGGCTGCGGCCATCCAGGCCAAGTTCGGCTCTTACGCGGCTTTCAAGGAAGCCTTTGTGAAGTCGGCCGTGGGCAACTTCGGCTCGGGCTGGACCTGGCTGGTGAAGAAGGCCGATGGCAGCGTGGACATCGTCAACACCGGCGCCGCCGGCACGCCGCTGACCACGGCCGACAAGGCCCTGCTGACGGTGGACGTGTGGGAACACGCTTACTACATCGACTACCGCAACCAGCGCCCCAAGTTTGTGGAAACCTTCCTGGACAAACTGGTGAACTGGAAGTTCGCCGAAGCCAACTTCGCCTGAAGCAGGCAGCAGGCAGCAGGGGCGGGTGCTTCACCCGCTGTGCTCCTGAAACCAGAACGGCCCTTGCGGGCCGTTTTGTGTTTTTGGGGCTGCAGCGCTTTGCTGGCAAGCGCTGAAAGCTATATTAAAAATAGCTCAACATGGTGCATCAACGCCGTGCAAACGGAGCACCGCCGAGCTTGAAACCGGCCTTGATGCCCTTTTTGCCGAACCATCCCTGGTTCATCTCCAGCACGTAGCGCACGGGCTTTGCCGAGCAATGCGAATCGGTGGTCTGGGGCTTCATGTCGGCCAGATTGACGATGGTGCCGTCATCGGCCACAAAGGCCGCGGTCAGCGGCAGCAAGGTGTTCTTCATCCAGAAGCATTGCACGCCGGGCTGCTCGAAGATGAACAGCATGCCTTCCTGGGCGGGCATCTCCCTGCGGTGCATCAGGCCGGTCTGGCGCTGTTGCGGCGTTTGCGCCACCTGGGCATCGATGCGGTGCATGCCGGCCGTGAGCTCGACGCGCTGCAGCGCCAGTTGTGGCCTGTCCTGGGCGCTGGATGCGGTGGCCCACAACGCCATCACGCACACCCCCAGGGCGGTCAACGCGGTGGTAATGGGGCCGGCAATGTGGCGTGCGGCGTGGCGGCGGGCAGAGAGTGTGGTTGTCATGGAGCGAAGTGGAGCGGTGGCAGACAGGTGAACGGTAGCAGAGGCGGGCGCAGACCGGAAACAGAAACGCCCGCGAATGCGGGCGATTTTGAAGCAACCGGGGCCGCCATCGGCGGCAGGCCCGTGCCACCGTGATCAGGCGGCTTTCTTGGCGACCTTTTTGGTCTTCTTGGCGGCCGCTTTCTTGTGCTTGGCCTGGGCAGGTGCCTTGGCGGCCTTGGTGGCAGGTGCCGGGGCTGCTGCAGGCGCAGGCGCTGCCATGGGCGCCGCCATCGGAGCAGGCGCGGGAGCGGGGGCGGGTGCAGCGGCTGGGGCTTGTGCAAAAGCACCTGCAGCGAACAGACCAGCCATCAGGACAGCGAGTAGTTTTTTCATGTGTGCCATTTCCTTGACGAATCGTCGGGGTGAATGCTTCGCGAACCGCCGCGAAGCTCTACCTGCAACGGTGGCCGCGAGTGCGGCGTTGACAGGGAAACCGGCATTGCAGGGCCCGTTGGATAAAAAATTGGTCAATTTGCGTGCTTTCATTTCGTATCGTGATATTCGATTGCAAAAAAGCCGGGTGGGGCCGGATGCAAGAAAGCACAATGGCGGGGTTCGATCACTGCTACCGGCTGGGCCACCATCCGGTGGTTTTTTTCAGCCATTTCTTGAGACATAAGCGATGAGTACCCAGCAACCCACCATCATCTACACCCTGACCGACGAGGCACCGCGCCTGGCCACCGCTTCTTTCCTGCCGATCGTGCGCACCTTTGCCGCGCCCGCGGGCATCAACGTGGTCGAGAGCGACATTTCGGTGGCGGCCCGCGTGCTGGGTGAGTTCCCCGAATGCCTGAGCGACGAACAGAAGGTGCCGAACACGCTGGCCGCGCTGGGCAAGAAGACCTTGGAGCCCGATGCCAACATCATCAAGTTGCCCAACATCAGTGCCTCGGTGGGCCAGCTGATCGCCTGCATCAAGGAACTGCAGGGCAAGGGCTATGCGCTGCCAGATTTTCCTGAAGACCCCAAGTCCGACGAAGAAAAGGCGATCCGTGCGCGCTATGCCAAGTGCATCGGCAGCGCCGTGAACCCCGTGCTGCGCGAAGGCAACTCCGACCGCCGTGCGCCCCGGGCCGTCAAGGAGTACGCACGCAAGAACCCGCACAGCATGGCCGAGTGGAGCCAGGCTTCGCGCTCGCATGTCTCGCACATGCACCGTGGGGACTTTTACCATGGTGAAAAGTCGCTCACGCTGGACAAGGCCCGCGACGTGAAGATGGAACTGATCACCAAGACCGGCAAGACCATCCTGCTCAAGCCCAAGGTGTCGCTGCTCGACCGCGAGATCATCGACAGCATGTTCATGAGCAAGAAGGCGCTGCTGGAGTTCTACGAAAAGGAAATCGAAGACGCGCGCAAGACCGGCGTGATGTTCTCGCTGCACGTCAAGGCGACGATGATGAAGGTATCGCACCCCATCGTGTTCGGCCACTGCGTGAAGATCTTCTACAAGGACGCGTTTGCCAAGCACGGCAAGCTGTTCGAAGAGCTGGGCGTGAACGTGAACAACGGCATGGCCAACCTCTACGAAAAAGTGGCCACCCTGCCCACGGCCCAGCGCGAAGAGGTGCTCAAAGACCTGCACGCCTGCCACGAAGGCCGCCCCGAGCTGGCCATGGTGGATTCGGCCAAGGGCATCACCAACTTCCACTCGCCCAACGACATCATCGTGGACGCCTCCATGCCCGCCATGATCCGTAACGGCGGCAAGATGTGGGGCGCCGACGGCCGCCTCAAGGACGTGAAGGCCGTGATGCCCGAATCGACCTTTGCCCGCATCTACCAGGAGATGATCAACTTCTGCAAGTGGCACGGCGCGTTCGACCCCAAGACCATGGGCACGGTGCCCAACGTCGGCCTGATGGCCCAGCAGGCCGAGGAATATGGCTCGCACGACAAGACCTTCGAGATCAGCGAGGACGGCGTGGCCAACATCACCGACCTGGCCACCGGCGAAGTGCTGCTCTCGCAGAACGTGGAAGCCGGCGACATCTGGCGCATGTGCCAGGTCAAGGACGCCGCCATCCGCGATTGGGTCAAGCTGGCCGTCAACCGCGCCCGCAACTCCGGCATGCCCGTGGTGTTCTGGCTCGACGCCTACCGTCCGCACGAGGCCCAGCTGATCACCAAGGTCAAGATGTACCTGCACGAGCATGACATCGCCGGCCTGGACATCCAGATCATGAGCCAGGTGCGCGCCATGCGCTACACGCTGGAGCGCGTGATCCGCGGCCTGGACACCATCAGCGCCACCGGCAACATCCTGCGCGACTACCTCACCGATCTGTTCCCCATCATGGAACTGGGCACCAGCGCCAAGATGTTGTCCATCGTGCCGCTGATGGCCGGTGGCGGCATGTACGAAACCGGCGCCGGCGGCTCGGCGCCCAAGCATGTGCAGCAGCTGGTGGAAGAAAACCACCTGCGCTGGGACTCGCTGGGCGAGTTCCTGGCATTGGCCGTGTCGCTGGAAGACCTGGGGCTGAAGACCGGCAACGCGCAGGCCAAGGTGCTGGCCAAGACGCTGGATGCCGCCACCGGCAAGCTGCTGGACAACAACAAGAATCCCTCGCCCAAGACCGGCCAGCTCGACAACCGTGGCAGCCAGTTCTATCTGGCCCTGTACTGGGCGCAAGAGCTGGCCGCGCAGACCGACGATGCCGCGCTGGCAAAGCGTTTTGTCCCGCTGGCCGAGCAACTGGCTGCCAACGAGCAAAAGATCGTGGACGAGCTCAATGCCGTGCAGGGCAAGCCCGCCGATATCGGCGGCTACTACATGCCCGATCTGGCCAAGCTGGATGCCATCATGCGGCCCAGCCCGACCCTGAACGCGGTGCTCTCCGCCGCTGCCTGACAGACGCGTGGCGGGTCCCTGACACGGGGCCGCCACGGCAGGTCAAGCAAAATGCCGCACTGCGGGCCCAGGCCTGCCGTGCGGCATTTTTTTGGTGGCTGCGCATCGGGGGATCCGGCGGTGTCATTTCCGCATGCGGCAAGTGTGTACGGTCGCTCGCCGCAAGGTGGGGCCGATAAAATTGCAGCGTTTCACGGATTTTTCAAACCCGCTGCAGTTCATTCCAACATTCCACTGGAGACTCCCGACATGACCAGCTATCAGCACATCCAGGTGCCCGCCGAAGGCCAGAAAATCACCGTCAACGCCGACATGACCCTCCATGTGCCGGACCAGCCCATCATTCCCTTCATCGAAGGCGACGGCACCGGCGCCGACATCACCCCCGTGATGCTCAAGGTGGTCGATGCCGCGGTGGCCAAGGCCTACGGCGGCAAGCGCAAGATTCACTGGATGGAAGTGTTTGCCGGTGAAAAATCCACCAAGGTGTATGGCCCTGATGTGTGGCTGCCCGAAGAAACCCTGCACGCCGTCAAGGACTACGTGGTCTCCATCAAGGGCCCGCTGACCACGCCCGTGGGCGGCGGCATCCGCTCGCTGAACGTGGCCCTGCGCCAGGAGCTCGATCTGTATGTTTGCCTGCGCCCCATCCAGTATTTCGACGGCGTGCCCTCGCCGCTGAAAGAGCCCCACAAGACCAACATGGTGATCTTTCGTGAAAATTCGGAAGACATCTATGCCGGCATCGAATTCGAAGCCGAATCCGACAAGGCCAAAAAGCTCATCAAGTTCCTGCAGGATGAGATGGGCGTCAAGAAGATCCGCTTCCCCGCCACGTCCGGCATCGGGGTCAAGCCCGTCTCGCGCGAAGGCACCGAGCGCCTGGTGCGCAAGGCTCTCCAGTACGCCATCGACAACGACAAGCCCAGCGTGACCATCGTGCACAAGGGCAACATCATGAAGTTCACCGAAGGGGGCTTTCGCGACTGGGCCTACGGCCTGGCGGCCAAGGAGTTTGGCGCCGAACTGATCGACGGCGGCCCATGGATGAAGTTCAAGAGTCCCAGGACCGGCAAGGACATCGTCGTCAAGGACAGCATTGCCGACGCGTTCCTGCAGCAGATCCTGTTGCGCCCCGCTGAATATTCGGTGATCGCCACGCTGAACCTCAACGGCGACTACGTCTCCGATGCCCTGGCCGCGCAAGTGGGCGGCATCGGCATTGCCCCCGGCGCCAACTTGAGCGACACCATCGCCATGTTCGAAGCCACGCACGGCACGGCGCCCAAATATGCCGGCAAGGACTATGTGAACCCCGGCTCCGAAATCCTCTCGGCCGAGATGATGCTGCGCCACATGGGATGGGTGGAAGCCGCCGACCTCATCATCAGTTCGATGAAGAAGTCGATTGCCAGCAAGAAGGTGACCTACGACTTTGCCCGCCTGATGGAAGGCGCCAAGCAGGTGAGCTGCTCGGGCTTTGGGCAGGTGATGATCGACCACATGTGAAGCGGTGCGCCAGCGTCTGCTGGCGCTCCCCCCCAAAAAAAGAAAAACCCCGGTGCTGCCCTCGGCCCGGGGTTTTTTGCGTGTATCGGCCCTGCTGCGGCGTTTGATCTCCAGCGCAAGGGCGGTGGAATCTGGCATGCACCGGGCTTGCCTTCGCGCAGCGCCTGGGGTGCGCGCGGGGCGTTCAGTTTTCGACGTACCAGGCGTCCTTCAAGGCGCTGACCGTGGCCTCGGCCACCTCCGGTTGCGCGGCAAGCCAGGCCTGGGTGGCTTGGCGGTCGCCCTCGGTGGCGGAGCCGCGCAGGTAAGCCATCACGAAACCCTCGCGCACCCAGCCGGACGCCGCCAGGTTGCGGGGCACGATCAACTCGGTCAGAAAGCGATCCATCAGCGCCTCTTCCTGCTCGGGCGTCAGGGCCTGCTTCACCGTCAGTTCGTACTCGAAGCCGAGTTCCTGGAATTCGCCCACGCGCATTTTCTTGCGAAGGCGGCGGCTGCGTTGCTTGTTGGATGGAAGTGACATGGTGAATAGGGATGAAAGGTGAATGGTGGAATCTGGCCCGGCATTGTCGCCCGGAAGGCGTCTTGGTCCCGGACGCGCGAGGGGCTTGTGCCGCCGGGCGCTAAATCCCCAGCACCTTGGCCACGTAATCCGCATCCTTGTCGCCGCGGCCCGAGAGGTTCACGAGGATGTGGGTGTCCTTGCCCAGCGTGGGCGCCACGCGCATGGCCCAGGCCACGGCATGGGCGCTTTCCAGCGCGGGAATGATGCCCTCCACGCGCCCGATGCCCTTGAGGTAGCTGTGCTGCGGGCCCACGCCGGGGTAGTCCAGGCTCGGGGCGATGCTGGCCTTCGGCGTCTTCCAGAATAAAGCACTTCATGCCGTGGATTTCGCCGGGCTTGCGCCCCCGCATCGCCTCGCCACAGAATGGCCCATGCACCTGCAACCCTACGAAAGCGTGAACGGCGTGCCCTTTACCGCCACGCGCGCCGATGTCATCCGTGCCCACGGCCAGCCGCGCAGCGAATTGCGCAACACCGTGGGCCTGACCGCGTTGGACTATGGCGATGTGGTGTACCGCTTTCAGGACAGCGGCCGGCTGGAAGAGGTGACGGCCCGCGCCGAGCTGCTGCACCTGGGCACCGTGGCCGTGCCGTTCCGTGACCTGGCGGCGTTTGTGCAATCGGCCGACAGCAAGGTTTTTGCCCGCGCGGGGTTTCTGGTGAGCCCGCTGTACGGCATTGCCTTTGTGCCAGCGGAGCCTGGCTGGGTGACGGCGCTGGCGCGGCATTGCGTGGGGGAGTGGAGGGCATTGCAGGGTGTTTAATAAAATTATAAGTAATTGTTTTTAATGGTATTACGGTATAAAAACACAAAACGCTTGAAAATACCGAAATGCAAGAAATCAGCCCAGCCATTGCCCGCCAGTACATCGATGCCGTAGCCACCTTTGAAGCCTGGGAAGAAGCCCAGCAAGAAGCCGTCCAGGTGCGCGGCGGCATGTACTGGCATGCCGGCCCGCCGTCAGCACCCGAGGCGCGCTACCTCGTGCGCACCACGCCGGCCGGTGCGGAAACCAGCCTGGGCCCGCAAACGTCAGAAAACCAGGCCATCTATGACCGCTTCATGCAGCGCAAGCGCGAAAGCGCCGAGCGCATGGCGGGCCTCAAGGCCGCGCTGGATCAGCACCGGCGCCTGAACCGCGCCCTGCGTGTAGGCCGGGTCGATCCGCTGGTGATCGCCTTGCTGGCCCGTTTGGCCGACACGCAGCTCAGCCCGCACTTTCGCGTGGTGGGCACGCACGCCCTGTACGCCTACGAAGCCGCCGCCGGCGTGCGCCTGGACTCGGACGCCCTGGCCACCCGCGACATCGACTTGCTGTGGGACACGCGCAAACGCATCCAGTTCGCTACCCAGCTTGCGAGGGTGGACAGTTCCATGCTGGGGGTGTTGAAAAAGGTGGACAGCAGCTTCCGAATGCGACAGAGCCAGAAGTACACCGCCGTGAACAAGGACGGCTTCGAGGTGGACATCATCCGCCGCGAGCGCGCGGAAGATGATCCGCACCCCATCAAGCTCAGCGACGAAGACGATGACTTCTGGGTAGCCCAGGCGCGGCGCGCCAATGTGCTGCTGGATGCGCCGGAATTTTCAGCCGTGATCGTGGCAACCAACGGCACCATGGCACGCATGAATACCGTGGCGCCAATCACCTTCGTGGCGTTCAAGCGCTGGCTGGCGGCGCAGCGCGATCGCGACGCGCTCAAGCGGCGGCGGGATGAACTGCAGGCAGATGCGGTTCAGCGGCTGGTGGATGGGTATTTGCCGTAGTTGCTACGGGCTGGATTAACGACAGTGGGGCGACTGTTTAGAGTCAGTTTTTACGGAAAACTAGAGTCTGACCCCAATTCTTTAGTTTTGGTGCACTTACCGAGGGGGGCGATCAATGCTGGTATCTAGGCCAAACGGGTTTGCCTTCTCGGCGTCTGGACGTACACCCGGGGGGAAGAACCTGTAGATGCTGCCGCCAGCCATCCTTGAGTAGCGAGTTCCTGGTGGATCGTAATCGAGCCAAGGGCCACTTTCAGCACTGCCAGTATTCTCCTGTGTCCAGCCTTTGGAGGCTAAGGTAGGCGGTTTTGTGAATTGTGACGTCAAGCTATTTTCGGTGTGTATGGCTGGCGTGGTCTGCTGCGATTGGCTTGGCAGATTGCAGTCATGCTGACTGAATGTGAAGCGTGTGATTTCTGCTCCGTCATTTCCGCGATAGACGTATATATACGTACCGCCATATTGCAACGATGGCTTCATGTCTTTGCTTGTGCAGACGCCGTTTTTGACAACAGACTTCAGGTTTGTTTCCAGCCAAGCCGCTGTGATATCTTGCGATGAATAATTGGGAAACGAATAGTAGTAGGTAACGCGCGCCCCTGGGCCAACGGCAGTTGTATCCCACCGCGTGTCTTTATCGACCATTTTTGGGCCTAAGCGGTTGGATTGCTCAGCGGCCTTGTTGAAGCCATCAATCAGTTTCTCCTCAATTTGCTGTGGCGTAGGGCCTGACGAGCGAAAAGCGGAGTCACCGGCAGACTTGCCAATGATCTTGCCGATGCCGCCGCCGATTGCCATTGCAAAAAGCAAAGCGATGAATCCGAGAGCAGAAAGAACTTTTTTCCACATGTATAGCCGCCTAACGCCGAAAGTAAGCCGCCCGCCGTAGGCGGGGCGGCTTGACTGCACAGTTAGACCCGAAGGCCAAAAGGGAGCGCCCTGACTTGACGACGTACGCGGCCCATGAAAAAGCGCTGCGCCACGGAAGCGGCGTAGCGCTGCAAGAACGATAGCTGCCAGCGCTTGCTGCACAAGCGCCAGAGACCAAAAAGGCTTGAAACTGGCTCAGCGCTGGCAGGCGAAGCCGGGTTGAGCGCCAAAACTGCCAGCCAATACCACCTGAGAAACTAAATGCTGTTTGACTAAGCATGGCCTGAATATGGCGGGGATTCAAAGGGACTAACGAATGAGTTCAGCCGCCGCCGTAGGCGGTCGGCTGCGAAGAGCGGTTGGGTCGAAACGGTTTAGTGATTTAAAAATCACTAAACCATGCATTAAGTATGTCGAAGCAGTCATTTCGATCCATTCTATCTGAGCTCCATCTTTTTTGCTCTTCATTGTTTAATTTTCCAGATATCTGATAGGAGAATTTAAAGAGCAAGTCATTCGACAATCTGACGACCGCAAAATGGGCGGGTTGAATGTCAACATTCAAGTCTACAGGGTAAGACGTTTGGCCGGTCGTGCCGCAGGCACCATGATTTGCGCCAAGAATTATTTTTCTAATTGCTATTCTTGAATGATTATTTGATATGATCATGTAAATATAATTATCCTCGTACCACCAAAGAAATCCAATTTTTGGAACTTCTTCTTTGGGCCACTCTTTTTCTTCTTCTTTTAGATACATGGTCGGAGTGGAGTCAAAAACGTGAATCTCGCCCGATTTTATTCTCTCCCTGTATTTAGCAACCGCCCCCTCGTATTCAGTTCTTGAGTTGATGCCAAATCCATATTTTTCGGGTGACTTCGACGAAGAGCTTAAAGTAATGGAGCTGCGCTTTTTGTAGTCTTGATACGCAGGTAATGCAATGGCTAGTATTATTCCGAGCACTAAGCATACAGGTGTTATGAGTACCGCGATCTTCGCAAGAATTGCCCATGCTTTGGAGCCTTGGTATTGGGATGCTGCACGCCAGATTCCGACATGCACGATCACGTAGTACACGACAAAGGCCAGAACTGCAACGATTGCAGGATTGCTGCCAGGCGTGACCAGAGATAGTGCTATGCCCCACGGAATGCCGGACAAGACGCCCCACAGCCAGTAAGCTTTTGCTAATCCAGAACGACCGTTCCACAGGTCGGAAATAGTATTCACGTTTTACTTCTCCTTGGAATATCTAACGCCTTGAATTTAGCCGACGCCGAAGGCGGTCGGCTGCGACGAAATGTTAGAAATAAACAGGCGCACTCAAGAAAAAACCTCTTCAAAAAGGCTTGGAAATTTTCTCTCGTGATTGTCTTCTATGTATTTCGCTAAAGCCCTATCTACATCGGCAACTAAATCGGTGCGGTTGGACAATATTGCCCATATGGAAACTTCAACTTCGGTGTCAACGTGTTTTCCGCGCCGAAGATCATTCATGTAGCCTTTGTAGGCTTGTCCTACGATTGCGAATGCGCGAGGGTCGGGCATTTGATATGCAAGCAATCTATTTTCTGGCTTGGATAGATCGAAGCTGGCCTCTAGCCGCTTGAGTCCAGATTCATGCAGTGCTGAGATATCAGAACGATATGCAGACAAGAAGGCGCTCGCATATCGAGTTTTCATTTGCCAATCGTCTACCAAATATTCCAAGAGATCCGTGAAGTGATCTGGTTTTTTCCCAAAGCCGAACATGATATCCTTTCTAACTAGAAATAGACGAAAGCTATCTTACGATAGACGATCGGATAAAAAACAACCGCCTCTATCGACCCAGGGAATGAACCAACTTTGTTTCATTTAGGCAAACCTAAAAATTTCCGGAATGCAGAAGGCAAAGGGTGCTGTAGCATACGGTTACAGCACCCTTTTTGCAAGCGACCTAAAGGTAAAACCGGTTTACCCTATTTCGAGTTACCCTTCTTCTGCAGCATCTTGATCACGCTGGAGAAATCCTCTCCGCCATGTCCCGCAATGCTGTGCGCCGCGTAAATGGCGCGGGCCATGCCGCCCAGCGGGGTGCTAGCTTTCACGGCGGTGGCATTTTCTTGCGAGAGGCCCAAATCCTTGAGCATCAAATCCGTGCCAAAGCCGCCGGTGTAGCCCTTGCTGGCTGGGGCGTTCTCGTGCACGCCGGGGTAGGGGTTGTACTTTTTCAGTGCCCAGTTGTTGCCAGAACTGCGCTGTTCTGCCTCCGGCCATGAAGGTAAGCGTGCTGGCAATGGCGCCGCTGATGGAAATCGTAATCTTCCCCCTATCTCCCTTTCACTGGTTCAGGCGTGCGTGCGCACCCAGTTCTTCAGCGCTTCATTGATGCGGGTTTGCCAGCCATCGCCCGATGCTTTGAATTTCTCCAGCACCTCCACGTCCAGGCGCAGGGTTACCTGGGCTTTGCTGCCGCTACCCAGCGGGCGGCCACGGCGCACCAGTGGCTTGGCCTGCTCCCATTCGGCATCCGTGAAGGGCTGGGCGTCGGGGTCTGCCATGGCGGCGGCTGTGATGACTGCATCCTCGGCAGGGGTTGGCAGGATGGTTTTGGCTTTAAGTTTCGGCATAGCGTTTTACCTCTCGGCTGTTGGCCTTTCGCAAGCTGATGACGCGGCGCTCGGTCGGATGGTCGGCCGGGCGGTCAACAAACATCACGGCCATGATGCGCAACCCGATGTACCCCAACGCGGCCATGCGGGTTTCGCCATAGTCCCGGCGCTGGTCAGGCCACACCACGGCGGTGTTCCATTCAAAGCCTGCGGCCTCGGCCAGGGACAGGCCATGCTTTGCCATGTTGACGGCATCCTTGGCGAGGTCGAACGTCACATTCATCGTTAAGTGTAGCTACGTTTATTTGATGCGCAAGGATTATTTGTAGTTGCGTTATTTCAGGGGGACACCACCGTGCGCAGCGTTTCCGGCTCGGCCTGGGCCGTGACAAATGAAACGGGGGCTGCGGCAGATGCCGCAGCCCCCGTGGTCACTTGTCCAATGGCTGCCTTGCAGATCAGCCCTGCTTCTGCAGCATCTTGATCACACTCGAAAAATCCTCCCCGCCATGCCCCGCAATGCTGTGCGCCGCGTAAATCGCGCGCGCCATGCCGCCCAGCGGGGTGCTGGCTTTCACGGCGGTGGCGTTTTCCTGGGACAGGCCCAAATCCTTGAGCATCAAATCCGTGCCGAAGCCGCCGGTGTAGCCCTTGCTGGCGGGGGCGTTTTCGTGCACGCCGGGGTAGGGGTTGTACTTTTCCAGTGCCCAGTTGCCGCCCGAGCTGCGGCGCATGATTTCTGACAACACCTTGGGGTCCAGGCCGTTGGCCACGCCCAGGGCAATGGCCTCGCTGGTGCCGACCATGAGGATGCCCAGCAGCATGTTGTTGCAGATCTTGGCGGTCTGGCCTGCGCCCACGGCGCCGGCGTGGAAGATGTTGGCGCCCATTTTTTCGAGCAGGGGGCGGGCGCGCTCCAGGGCGGCTGCCGTGCCGCCGACCATGAAGGTGAGCGTACCGGCGATGGCGCCGCCGGTGCCACCCGAGACGGGGGCGTCGATGAAGTCGATGCCTGCAGCTTCAGCGGCCTTGGCCACTTTCTGGCTGGTGGCGGCGGCGATGGTGGAGCTGTCGATCACCAGCGCCCCCTTGGCGATGTGGGCCAGCAGGCCGGGCTGGCCGTTGCTGCCCAGGAACAGCGCTTCCACATGCTGGCTGGCGGGCAGCATGGTGATGATGGCCTCGGCCCCCTGCGCGGCGGCGATGGCGCTGGCGGCAATGGCCACGCCGTCGGCGGCCAGCTTGTCGCAGGCGGGCTTGGAAAGGTCGAACGCCTGGACGGTGTGGCCGGCCTTGTGCAGGTTCAGGGCCATGGGGCCGCCCATGTTGCCGAGGCCAATGAATGCGATTTTCATGCGGTTGTCTCCTGGTGGTGATGTGGGTGAGGGATGGATATTGGTATCAATTGGATAGCTTCTGGCGCTTGTTGCATAAGCGCTAGCGGCAAAAAAGGCTTGAAATCACGGGGTGTCGTCGTCAAAAATGCTGTGCCGCTTGCCCTTGGGGGCGGGCGGCGCTGCGGGCGGCCGGTTGGCTGCGGCCGGCCGGTTGGCTGCGGCCCGCTTGCGCGGCGGCGTGGCCTTGGCGTGCGGGTTGTAGGCCAGGGCTTCGCGCAGCCAGAAATGCCACTGCGCGCGCGTGGCGTAGCCGTTGGGCTCCACCCAGAAGTAGCCTTGCATCTTGCCCTCGGGCGATAGCTCGCGCGTGGCCTGCATTTCCTGAAACTCGGCGTGCCGCGCCGGAGGCAGGCGCACCAGCAGGTCTTCGCCCTTGACGGCAATGCACAGCTTGCCATCCACAAAAAAGGCATGGCTACCAAACAGCCGGCGCTCGTCCACATCGCTGCATTGCGCCAGCGCGCTGCGCACGGCGTCGATCAGGTGCAGGGTTTCGTCGCGGAGGGGGCGGACCGGCATGGTTGGGGTCAAATGGGCTGCTAGCGCTTTTGTATAAAGCGCTGGAAGCTATAAAAAACCTAGCGAATCACCTCCGTGGCGTCGCCGTCCAGCATGCGCCTGGCAATGATCACGCGCATGATTTCGTTGGTGCCTTCCAGGATCTGGTGCACGCGCGCGTCGCGCAGCAGGCGCTCCAGCGGGTATTCGCGGATGTAGCCGTAACCGCCATGCAGTTGCAGGGCTTCATTGACCACGTTGAAGCCCGCGTCGGTGGCAAAGCGCTTGGCCATGGCGCAGTAGGTGGAGGCGTCGCGGGCTCCAGCGTCGAGCTTGGCTGCAGCCAGGCGCACCATCTGGCGCGCGGCGACGAGTTCGGTGGCCATGTCGGCCAGCTTGAACTGCAGGGCCTGGAAGCTGGCGATGGGTTTGCCGAACTGCTTGCGGTCGTGCAGGTATTGCTGGGCGGCGTTCAGTGCGCCCTGGGCTGCGCCCACCGAGCAGGTGGCGATGTTGATGCGGCCGCCGTCCAGGCCTTTCATGGCGATCTTGAAGCCTTCGCCCTCGCGGCCGAGCAGATGGTCGGCAGGGATGCGCACGTTGTCGAAGCTGATGGTGCGCGTGGGCTGGCTGTTCCAGCCCATCTTGTGTTCCTTCTTGCCGTAGGTGATGCCGGGGGCATCGGCCGGCACCACAAAGGCGCTGATGCCGCCGGCGCCCGATGCCGCGTCGCCGGTGCGGGCCATCAGCACCAGCACGTCGGTGGCGCCCGCGCCGCTGATGAAGGCCTTGCTGCCGTTGAGGATGTATTCGTGCCCCACCAGCTCGGCCCGGGTTTTGAGCGAGGCGGCGTCCGAGCCTGCGCCGGGCTCGGTCAGGCAGTAGCTGGCCAGCTTTTCGCCAGTGGTCAGCAGCGGCCCCCAGTGCTCGCGCACGGCGGGCGTGGCCCAGGTGCCCAGCATCCAGGTGGCCATGTTGTGGATGGTGATGAAGGCGGTGGTGCTGGGGTCGATGGCAGCCATTTCCTCGAACACCAGGGTGGCGTCGAGGCGGGGCAGGGCCAGGCCGCCAGCGTTCTCGGGCGCATACAGGCCGCAAAAACCCAGTTCGCCGGCCTTGGCGATGGCTTCCCTGGGGAAGATGCCCTCGGCGTCCCACTGCGCCGCATGGGGTGCCAATTGGCCTTCAGCAAATTCGCGGGCGGTCTGGGCAAAGGCGCGCTGTTCTTCGGTGAGTTCAAAGTCCATGGGGAAGTCTCGCAGGGTCTTGCGACTGAATGGGGATCGGTCAGGGCTTTGCGGGCGTGTCGGCGCTCAGCCAGCGCATGAGGCCCCGGCGGCGCTGCTGCGTCTCGCGCGTCAGGCACTCATGGAAAAGCCGGGGGCCGTCGGGCTGCTGCTCGGTGGCGCGCGTGGCCTGTTTGCAGCGGGTGGTGCGCTCGCGCAGCCAGGCGCTGTGCTCCTGGCGCAGCTGCGGGCGTTCGTGGGCGGCCAGGGCGCGCATCACGTCGGCATACAGCACGGCGATGGTGGTGTCTGCGGTCTGGAAGTCCTGCACCGCGCAGGCATTGACCTCGGCCACGCTGCCGCCGGGGCGGCAGGTGGCGCCCGCCTGTGCCCACGCACCGCCTGCCTGCAGCGCCAGCAGGGCGGTGGCGCAGAACGCGACAACAGGCTGGCAGCCCGCCATTACTTCAGGCTGATGGTGGTGTTCACACCGTGCGACGTGGTGCTGTCATCGAACCAGCGGGCCGTCACGGTCTTGGTCTGCGTGTAGAACATGATGACCTGCTTGCCATAGGGGCCCAGGTCGCCCAGCTTGGAGGCGCGCGAACCCGTGAACGAGAACAGTGGCACCGGCACAGGAATTGGCACGTTGATGCCGACCTGGCCCACGTCGATTTCTTCCTGGAACTTGCGGGCCGCGGCGCCGCTTTGCGTGAAGATGGCCGTGCCGTTGCCGTTGGGGTTGGCGTTGATGAACTCGATGGCTTCGTCGATGTCGGCGGCGGGGACCAGGGCCAGCACGGGGCCAAAGATTTCCTGGTCGTAGATGGCCATGCCGGGCTTGACGTTCGAGAAGATCGTCGGGCCCACGAAGTTGCCCTTTTCATAGCCTGGCACCACGGGCTTGCGGCCGTCGAGTTCCAGCGTGGCGCCGTCGGCAATGCCGCGCTCGATCAGGTCTTCCACGCGGGCCAGGGCTGCGCAGGAGACCAGCGGGCCCACATCGGTGCCCTTTTCGGTGCCGCCATTGACCTTGAGCGTCTTGGCCTTGGCCACCAGCTCGGGAATCCACTTTTGCGCCTCGCCCACCAGCACCACCACGGGCAGGGCCATGCAGCGCTGGCCAGCGGCGCCAAACGAGGCACCGGCGATGGCGTTGAGCGTTTGCTCCTTGTTCGCGTCGGGCAGGATGATGGCGTGGTTCTTGGCGCCCATCATGCATTGCGCGCGCTTGCCGGCCAGGGTGGCGCGGTTGTACACATGGGTGCCCACCTTGGTGGAGCCCACGAACGACACGGCCTTGATGTCCTTGTGGTCGCAGATGGCGTTGACCGCGCGCTCGCCCCCGTGGATCACGTTCAGCACGCCGGGCGGAATGCCGGCCTCCAGCGCCAGCTCCACCAGGCGCATGGTGACCATGGGGTCTTGCTCGGAGGGCTTGAGCACGAAGGTGTTGCCCGTGGCAATGGCCATGGGGAACATCCACAGCGGAATCATGGCCGGGAAGTTGAACGGGGTGATGCCGGCGCACACGCCCAGCGGCTGCAGCAGGGTGTAGGTGTCCACGCCGCCGGCCACGTTGTTGGCCAGCTCGCCGAGCTGCAGGTTGCCGATGCTGGCGGCATGCTCCACCACCTCCAGGCCACGGAACACATCGCCTTCGGCGTCGGGCAGGGTCTTGCCCTGTTCGGCCGTCAGCAGGGCTGCCAGCTCGCCCATGTTTTCACGGATCAGCTGCTGGTACTTGAGGAAGATGCGGGCACGCGCGCCAATAGCGGTTTTCTTCCAGGTCTTGAAGGCTTCCTTGGCGGCGGCCACGGCGGCATTGATTTCTTCGTCGGTGGCAAAGGGCACGCGGGCCAGCACTTCTTGTGTGGCGGGGTTCACCACATCGCGCCACTCGGTGGTCTTGGATTCGACAAACTGGCCGCCGATCAGCAGCTTGACGGTGGGGGCCAGTGCGGCCACGTTGGTGGGTGCGTTCATGGGGTTGTCTCCTGGAAAAAAGCGGGCAGGGGTGCGGGCAAAGCGCCCAAAACCACTCCATGTTAGTTGTGCGAAATTGCTAGCGCAATAGAGAAAATTGCACTTTGTTTTTGCATATTTGCACATCGACGCCATGCATGCGCAGCCCCCCATGGCGAAGCGCCCGCCTGCGGCCTCGCCCGTGTGACCGGTGCAAGGGCGAAGGCGGGCGTGAAGGGCTTCAAGCGGGTAACCCGGCGCGGCCGGGGCTCGGGGCCGGGGCCGTCAGTCCAGGCTGATGTTGGCCTTCTGGATCAGCAGCTTGTACTGCTCGGACTTGACCCCGGCCTGGCGCTGGATTTTCTCTACCGACCACGACAGGGGCTCGAACGCAAAGGTGTTGAATTTCTCGCGCACCTCGGGCTCTTGCAGCACTTTCAGGACATCGGCATGGATCTGGGCGCGCACGGGGGCAGGCACGCCCTTGACTGCCAGCAGGGACACGAACGAGTTCACATCCAACTGCGCGGGGCCTCCGGCCTCGGCCAGGGTGGGTACGTCGGGCAACTGGGCAATGCGGCGGGGGCCGGCCACAGCCAGGTAGCGGATCTTGCCGGCCTTGTAGATGCCCTGGCTGGACGGAATGCTGGCCAGGCTCCAGGCGGGGTCGCCATTGGCGACCGAGGTGAACAGCTGGCTGACCTCGCGGAACGGCACATGGGTCATCTGCGTGCCTGCCACCAGGTCCAGCCACTCGCCGCCCAGATGGCCCGGGCTGCCGACACCCCACGAGCCGTAGCTCACTGCGCCGGTGCCCTTCTTGGCCGCCGCAATCAGGTCGCCCACATTCTTCCAAGGCGACTGCGTGGGCACGGCGACCAGAAACGGCGTGCGAAACAGCGGCGCGACCGGGTCGAAGACCTGCAGCGTCTGGAAGTTGCGTTGCTTGTACAGGTGGGGCAGGGCGGACAGGTGCTCGCTGTCCAGTTGCAGCAGGGTGTGGCCGTCGGGGGCGCCACGGCGCGCGGCTTCGATGGCGATGAAGCCGCCGCCGCCGGGGCGGTTGTCCACGGTCACGCTCTGCTTCCAGGCCACCGACAGCTTGTTGGCCACCAGGCGCAGCACCGCATCGGGGCCGCTGCCCACGGCAAAGGCAGTGACCACGGTGACCGGCTTGCTGGGAAAGGTGGGCGTGCCGCCCTGGGCCCAGGCCAGGCCGGTGGCGCTGGCGCCGCCCAGCAATAACGCTGCAGTGGTGAGCGCGCGGCGGCGCAGGCCGCGCAGTGGGGCCGGGGCGGAATGGAAGGCTGGCATGGTTTGTCTCCTGGGAACGGTTATGAGTACTGGCACTGCGGGCCCCGGCTTTGTTGCAGGGCGGAGCGGTAAGGGGAGGCAGGCGCGCGACCGCGCACCGGCCGCTGGCGCGTGGGGCCGGCGTTGTCTTTCCAACAATCTTCAAAGCCCTGCGGGCTCAGGCATCCGGTTGGGCCGCAGGTGCTGCTCGGGCAAAGGCCGGTAGCTCGGCGCAGGCGGCATCCACCGCGCTGATGAGCGGCCAGGCGGTCATGTCCAGACCAAAGCGGCGAGCGCTTTCGACCTGCGGGATCAGGTACACATCGGCCAGGGTGGGCGCACCGCCAAAGCAGTAGCTGCCGCGCGCGTTGTCCTTGGCCAGCAGGGCTTCGATGGCGTCGAAGCCAGCGGTGATCCAGGTGGCGCACCAGGCGTTGATGGCGGCCTCATCCGCGCCGAACTGCTTGCGCAGGGTTTGCAGGATGCGGCGGTTGTTGATGGGGTGCACGTCGCAGCCCACGATGGCGGCCAGTGCACGCACATGGGCGCGGGCCAGTGGATCAGCGGGCAGCAGCGCGGGGGTGGGATAGCGCTCCTCCAGCCATTCGATGATGGCAGGCGACTGGATCAGCACCTGGCCGTTGTCGATCTCCAGCGCGGGCACCAGGCCCTGCGGGTTGATGGCCTTGAACGGCGCCTGGGCCTGCTCGTCCACGCGCAGGTCCACCGGCACGTAGTCGGGTGTGAGGCCCTTGAGGTTGAGCGCGATGCGCAGGCGGTGCGAGGTGCCGCTGCGAAAAAAACTGTAGAGCTTCATGGGGCGGTCCTCGGCTTACTCGGGCTGGCCCACGGTCAGCGCGATCTCGCCCACACCTTCCACGCGGCCGGTGATCCGGTCGCCCGGCACCACCGCACCCACGCCTTCGGGCGTGCCGGTGTAGATCAGGTCGCCGGGCTGCAGGTGGTAGAACAGCGAGAGGTCGGCAATGATCTCGCGGATGTTCCAGATCAGCTTGTCCACGTTGGACTGCTGCTTGACCGCGCCGTTGACCGAAAGCTCGATCACGCCGGAATCGATCACCTTGCCGGGCATGGGCACGACCTCGCTCGCAACGGAGGATTGCTCCACGTCCTTGCCCAGGTCCCAGGGGCGGCCCTTGTCGCGCGCCACCAGTTGCAGGTCGCGGCGGGTCATGTCGAGGCCACAGGCGTAACCGTAGATGTATTCATGCGCCTGCTCGGCCGGGATGCGGAACCCGGCCTTGCCAATCGCCACGACCAGTTCCATCTCGAAGTGGTAGTTTTGGGTTTCCGGTGGGTAGGCAACCGTGGCGCCCGATTCGGTGAGCGTCTGGGGGGCCTTGGTGAAGTAGAAGGGGCGCTCGACGCTTTTGTCCACGGGGCGGCCCATTTCGACGGCATGCGCGTGGTAGTTGCGGCCCACGAAAAACAGGCGGTGGATGGGCAGGCGCTGCGCGCTGCCACGCACGGGCAGGGATTGAACGGGGGAGGGGGGCCAGAGATAGGGGGTAGCGGTCATCGGGGCTTCCAGTCAGGGATAAAGGGCGCAGGGCCTGTCCGCGCGGGCAGGCGGGTGCTGCGAAGAAAAGGGCTTGGGGGTTATCAGGCGGGTTCCACCTGTTCGCGCCAGGCATGCACGGCTTCAAAAATGGGCGTGTCGCTGAAGCGGAACAGGTCCAGCGAGGGCTGGCCGGCATCGCACTGGGCGGTGAACGGTTGCCAGGACGGCACCACGAACATGTCGCCACGGCGCACCGGCCATTGGTGGTCGCCCACCTTCACGCTGCCTTGGCCGTCAAACACCTGGAACACCGAGGAGCCCACCTCGCGGCGCGTGCGGGTGGTGGCGCCGCTGCGCAGGCGGTGCATCTCGCAGCGGATGGTGGGCAGCACGTCGCGGCCATTGGTGGGGTTGGTGTAGCGCACGGCGGCGTGGCCGGGGCTCAGCGTGGCGGCGTGGTCTTCGGCTTCCAGGGCCAGTTGTTCGTTGAGCGCCTTGTCGGTGTCCACCCAGCGGTAGGCCAGCAGGGGCGTGACGGGCTGGTCCTGCAGTTGCGAGACCGGGCGCAGGCCCGGATGCGCCCACAGGCGTTCGGAACGCGAAAACTCGGGCGAAATGCGTTCGGCCGGGCTGATGGCATCGCGGCCCACCTCGAAGAACTGGGACTCGGTGTAGTAGGCGAACGGAATGTCCAGCCCGTCGATCCAGGCCATGGGCTTGTCGGCCGCGTTGTGGTGGGCGTGCCAGTTCCAGCCGCCCTGGGGCAGGAAGTCGCCGCGTGACATGCGCACCGAATCGCCATTGACCACGGTCCAGACGCCTTCGCCCTCCACGATGAAACGGAAGGCGTGTTGGGTATGGCGGTGCTCGGGTGCGTCCTCGCCGGGCATCAGGTACTGGATGGCGGCCCACAGGGTGGGCGTGGCAAAGGGCCTACCGCCGAGGGACGGGTTGGCCAGGGCGATGGCCCGGCGCTCGCCGCCCCGACCCACCGGCACGATGCGGCCGGCCTCATCGGCCAGCGCTACCAGCCGGTCCCAGTGCCACAGGTGGGCACTGGCCTTGCTCTGCGGATGGGGGGGCATCAGGTCGCCGATCTGCGTCCACAGCGGCACGAGCATCTCCCGTTCAAATCCGCGGTACAGCTGCTCCAGCGCGGGTGTGGGCTCGGGCTGGCCATGGGCCGCCACGGCGGGCAGGCGAACGGGCGAAGGTACGGTATCGATCAGGCTCATGGGGGAATCTTTCGGTCAATGAAGGTGGAACGAACGGGCCGATGGCAGGCTCAGTCGGCCAGACAGTTGTCCACCTTCCAGCCATACAGCCATTCCATGGCGTCATAAAAGCGCTCGGGGCTGCGGTTCTTCCAGAGGTCGTTGCGTACCAGGCGCTCCACGCCCTTGGCGTGGAAGATGCGGCCCATTTCGCGGGCCGAGAGCACCACACGTGCCGTGCGCGCGATGCGGGAGCGCTCATACAGCGACAGCGCCTTGGGGAAATCCTGGTCGCAGCGCTTCAGGGCTTCGCCCAGCGTCACCGCGTCTTCCAGCGCCATGCAGGCGCCCTGTGCCAGGTACTGCAGCGTGGGGTGGGCGGCATCGCCCAGCAAGGTGGCGCGGCCAAAGGTCCACTGGCCGATGGGCTCGCGGTCGGCGGTGGCCCAGCGTTTCCAGCTCTTGGGCATGTCGATCAGCTGGTGGGCGCGCGGGCAGCAATCGCGGTAGTAGCTCTGCACCTCCTCGCGGCTGCCCTCGCGCACGCCCCATTCCTCGTGCTCGCGGCTGTGGAAGGTCACGACCACGTTGTACTGCTCGCCGCCGCGCAGCGGGTAGTGCACCAGGTGGTAGTTGGGGCCGACCCAGATGCTGGCGGCGTTCCAGCGCAGGTCTTCGGGGAAGTCGTTCTTCTCGACCACGGCGCGGTACACCACATGGCCCGACACGCGGGCGGCGTCGCCCACATATTGCTGCCGCACGGCGGATTTGACACCGTCCGCACCGATCAGGGCCTGGCCCCGGTGCGCCACGCCATGCTGGTCATACACCGTGACGGTATCTCCGGTTTGCTCCACGCGCTCGATGCGGGTGCCGGTCAGCGTCTCGATGTTGCCATGCGCTTTGGCGCCTTCCAGCAGCGAGGTGTGGATGTCGGCGCGGTGGATCACCGCATACGGATTGCCAAAGCGCTGGCGAAAGGCGTCGCCGGTGGGGATGCGGCCCACCAGGCGCTCGTCCAGCGCGTCGTGCATGACCATTTCATCGGTGTAGACCGCGCGGGCCCGCGCCAGCTCGCCAATGCCCAGGGCATCAAACGCCGCAAAGGCGTTGGGGCCCAACTGGATGCCTGCGCCGATCTCGCCGAGCTGGGGGGCCTGCTCCAGCACCTTGACCGCGTACCCCTGGCGCGCCAGAGCCAGTGCTGCCGCCACGCCACCGATGCCGCCGCCGGCGACCAGGACTGGTGCCGTGGGAATGTTCAAAACTGTCATTGCCGCTGTCTCCGTCGGTTGTGATGCTGATGTGGATCAATAAACAGTGTGCATATGAAAAGTACACTGATGATTAGTGTAGGTCCTAAAATGATGTGAATCAAGATTGGTGGAAACCCTTAATTTTTCATGCCCGTAGAGATCGACAACCTTCCCGGTTTCCATATCCGCCGTCTGCAGCAGATCGCCGTGGCGGTATTTCTGGAGGAGACGCAGGCCAGTGGAATCACACCCGTGCAATTCGCCGCGCTGTATGCCGTGGGGCGTGAGCCGGGCATTGACCAGCGCACGCTGGCGCGCACCATCGGCTTTGACACCTCCACCATTGGCAGCGTGATCGACCGCCTGGAGTCGCGGGGCCTGATGCAGCGCAACGCCCACCCCGAGGACCGGCGCGTACGCCTGCTGACCATCACGCCCGACGGCCAGCGTTTGCTGGAGGAGGTGGAGCCCGGCATGCTGCGCGCACAAGAGCGCATGCTCGAACCCCTGGCGCCGGAGCAGCGTGCGGTGTTCATGGACATGCTGCGCACGCTGGTGCGGGGCAACAACGCGCTCAGCCGTGCGCCCAGCGAACCCTTGGACGAGCGCACCCCACGGCGTGCCCGGTGACGCCATGGACTGGGACAACCTGCGCTACTTTCTGGAACTGGCCCGCGCCGGCACGCTGGTGGGCGCCGCGCGCCGCCTGGCGGTGGACCACACCACGGTGGCGCGCCGCCTGCAGGCGCTCGAAAAACAGGTGGGCTCGGCCCTGTTTGCGCGCGAGGCCGGCGGCCACCGGCTGACCGAGGCCGGGCGCGCGCTGCTGCCCCAGGTCGAGGCCATGGAGGCGGCCTTTCTGGCGGTGGAAAACGCCGCGCCCGGCGTGCGCCAGGGCCTGCACGGCCTGGTGCGCATCGGCACCACCGAGGGCTTTGGCAACCTGATCCTGGCGCCGCAGCTGGCGCGCTTTGCGCTGAGCCACCCCGGGCTGGTGGTGGACCTGCTGGCCCTGCCGCGCCTGGTGCACCTGTCGCGGCGCGAGGCCGACATCGTGATCTCGCTGGAGCGCCCGGCACGCGGCGCGGTGCTGGTGGTCAAGCTCACCGACTATGTGCTGCAGCTCTATGGCGCGACCAGCTACCTGGAGCGGCACGCGCCCATCCACACCGCCGACGACCTGCGCGGCCACACCTTCATCAGCTACGTGGACGACCTGTTGTTCAGCAAGGAGCTGCAGATCCTGGACGAACTGCACCGCCCCGCGCACTTTGCGCTGCGCAGCACCAGCATCCTGGCACAGTACGAGGCCGCACGTGCCGGGGCGGGGCTGGCGGTGCTGCCGGCGTTTGTGGCGGCGCAAGACCCTGCGCTGGTGCCGGTGCTGCCCGGTGTGGCGCGGTTCCAGCGCACGTTCTGGATGTCCATGCCCGCCGACAACAAGCATGTGGCGCGCATCCAGGCCACCTGGGCGTTTTTGCGCGAGGCGGTGGCGGCGCAACAGGGCCTGCTTTTGCCAGGAATGAATGCTATTTAATTAATAGCTCGCAGCGCTTGATGCACGCGCAATCAAGGCCTTTTGGCTGACATTGACTGCGGCAAAAGACATTCAGTGCGCGCCACCCGCATCCACCGCGGTTCCCGCCGCTACGCGGGCGGGGCGCCTGGTCAGCCAGATCAATCCGATCAGCAGCAGGAACAGGCCGGCCGATCCCAGAAAGATGTCGTCGGCGGCGCGCGTGAAGGCCTGCTGGTCGATCAGCCGGTTGATCTGTGCCAGCGCCTGCATCTGCGTGAGGCCCGATGCCATGAGCTGGTCCAGTGTGGCGGCAAACACGCCCTGGCCCTGTACCAGCCCCTCGGTCAGGTGTGCGTGGTGCATGGCGGCGCGGCTTTCCCACAGCGTGGTGGCAATCGAGGTGCCCATGGCCCCGGCGGTGATGCGCACGAAGTTGGACAGGCCCGCGGCAGCCGGAATACGCTCTGGCGCAATGCCCGACAGCGTGAGCGTGGTGAGCGGAATGAAGAAGAACGCCATGGCCGCGCCCTGCAGCAGCGTGGGGATGAGGATGTGCACAAAGTCGGTCTGCACCGTGAACTGCGAGCGCAGCCACAGCACCATGCTGAACACCATGAACGCCCCTGTGGCCATGCGGCGCGGGTCCCACTGGCCCACCTTCTTGCCCACCAGCGGTGTGAGCAGGATGGCGAAAACACCCACCGGCGCCAGCGCCATGCCGGCCGAGGTGGCGGTGTAGCCCATCCACTGCTGCAGCCACAGCGGCAGCAGCACCACGTTGCCGAAGAACAGCGCGTAGGCCACCGACAGGGCCAGCACGCCGAAGGTGAAGTTGCGGCCCTTGAAGAGCTTGAGGTCCACCACCGGGTGCTTGTCGGTCAGCTCCCACACCAGAAACACGGCAAACGCCACCACGGCCACCACGGCCATCAGGATGATTTCGCTGGAGGCAAACCAGTCCAGCTCCTTGCCCTTGTCGAGCATGAGCTGCAGCGCTCCCACCCACAGCACCAGCAGCGACAGGCCCACGGTGTCGATGGGCAGCTTGCGCGTGGGCGTTTCGCGCTTCTGGTAGATGCCCCAGGTCAGGGCGGCGGCCAGCAGTCCCACGGGCACGTTGATGTAGAAGATCCACGGCCACGAGATGTTGTCGGTGATCCAGCCGCCCAGCAGCGGCCCCACCACGGGGGCGACCAGCGTGGTCACGCCCCACAGGGCCAGGGCGGTGCCCGCCAGCGCGCGCGGGTAGCTGGCCAGCAGCAGGGTTTGCGACAGCGGAATCATGGGCCCGGCCACCAGGCCTTGCAGCACGCGGAACACCACCAGCATTTCGAGCGACGAGGCAAAGCCGCACAGCCACGAGGTCAGCACAAACAGCAGCACGCTCATGGTGAAAAGGCGCACGGCGCCAAAGCGCTGCGTGAGCCAGCCGGTCAGCGGCACCGAGATGGCGTTGGCCACGCCAAAGCTGGTGATGACCCAGGTGCCCTGGCCGGGGCTCACGCCCAGGTCACCGGCGATGGCGGGGATGGAGACGTTGGCGATGGACGAGTCCAGCACGTTCATGAACGTGGCCAGCGACAGCGACAGCGTGCCCAGCAGCAGGGCGGTGCCTTGCAGCGGCGGGTGCGCTGCGGGCGCAGCCGGGGTGGCAGGCGCAGGCGGCTGGGCCGGACCGGCGGTGGGATTGGCGGCAGTCATGCAGGCCTTGGCTTACTGCACGGTGGCGGCACGCAGGGGCGCGGCGGCCAGCGTGGCAGCGGTGGGCGCGGTGGACTTGCGTGCGGTGGGCGCAGGGCCTGCCTGCGCCTTGCGGCCCAGGTTGGCGGCGATGATGCGTGCCACATCGGCATCCGCGGCCTGGAGCTGTTCGTCAAACACCGTGGTGGCGGCCACGGGCGCGGTGCGCTGGGTGTCGGCCAGGGCCTTGCCGCTCTGGTCGGCCGTGTCCACTTTCACCTCCATCGACAGGCCCACGCGCAGTGCGTGCTCGGCCACTTCCCTGGGGTCCAGCGCAATGCGCACGGGCACCCGCTGCACCACCTTGATCCAGTTGCCGGTGGCGTTCTGTGCCGGCAGCAGCGCAAAGGCCGAGCCCGTGCCTGCGCCCAGGCCGGCAATGCTGCCATGGTAGGTGACCCTGGTGCCGTACACATCGGCCACCAGCTCGGCCGGCTGGCCGATGCGCAGGTTCTTGAGCTGGCTTTCCTTGAAATTGGCATCCACCCACAGGTCGTTCAGCGCCACCAAGGTCATCAGCGGAGCGCCGGCCTGCACGCGCTGGCCCACCTGCACGCCGCGCTTGGCCACATGGCCGTCGAGCGGGGCCACCAGCTGGGCGCGCTGCACGGCCAGATAGGCCTCGCGCACGCGGGCCGCGGCGCGCAGCACGTTGGGGTGCTGCTCGATCGTGGTGCCTTCGGTCTGCGTCTGGCTGGCAGCCAGTTGCTCTTGCGCCGCCTGCACGGCCGACTGGGCCGCGGCCACGGTGCTTTTGGCGGCGGTGACCTGGGCGCTGGCGTGCTGGAATTCTTCCTTGCCCACGGCGCCGCTGGCCATCAGCGGGGCGCGGCGGTTCACGTCGTCCTGAAGGCGGGCGGCATCGGCCTGGGCGCGCGCCAGGTCCGCCTGGCGCAGGCTCACCTGGGCCTGGAGGGTGGAATTGTTGGCATACAGCGTGCGCACCTCGCGCACGGTTTGCGCCAGCTGGGCCTCGGCCTGGTCCAGCGCCACGCGGGCATCTGCCGGGTCGAGCTGGACCAGCAGCTGGCCAGCGCGCACATAGTCGGTGTCGTCCGCACCAATCGACACCACCGTGCCGCCCACCTGGGGCGTGATCTGCACCACGTTGCCGGCCACGTAGGCGTTGTCGGTGGTCTCTGCGTGGCGTGCGTTGAACCAGTGCCAGCCGCCCCAGCCCAGCGCCGCAATGGCCACCGCGGCGGCAATCACGGTCAGGCCACGGCGGCGGGCGGTGCTGGCTTCGTGGGAGGTAAGGGGGTCGCTCATGGCTGTGATCTTTCAGGACTGTGTTGTTGTGTGGTTTTTGATGGGGCCGGTCATTGCCTGCTACGTACGCCATTGGCGCGGCCTAGGCCAGTGCACCCGTGGAACTGGCTTTGCCAGGCCGCTGGGTGCGTTCCCCTCCCGCGAAGCGAGAGAGGTGGAAGACGCGAAGCGGCTCAGGGGGGTCTCATAGTGCCGTGTCGTCGGTCCAGCCACCGCCCAGCGCCTTCATCAGCACCAGGCGCGTATCGAGCTGGCGGGCGCGCAGGTCCACGGCCAGGCGGCGTTGGGCCAGCACCTGGCTTTCGGTGCTGAGCACCACCAGGTAGTTGCCCAGGCCTGCGCGGTAGCGCTCTTGGGCAAAGCGGTAGGCCTTCTCGGCGCTGGCAATGGCATCGTCCTGCAGCGTTTGCTGGCGGGTCAGCGACTGGATGGAGGCCATGGCATCGCCCGCTTCCTTGACCGCATCGAGCACGGCGCCGTTGTACTGGGCAATGGCCGCATCCAGCTCGGCCTGGCGGCCACCGAGCTGGGCGCGCAGCCGGCCGCCATCAAATATCGGCAGGCGCAGGGCGGGTGTCACGCCCAACTGGCGCGAGCCGGCGCTGAAAAGCCGGTCGAGCCCCAGCGCGTTCAGGCCGATGAAAGCACCGATGTTGATGTTGGGATAGAACTCGCTGCGCGCACTGTTCACGCCCTGGGTGGCCGCTTCGACGCGCCAGCGCGCGGCCACCACGTCGGGGCGGCGGCCCAGCAGGTCGGCGCCCAGCACCTCGGGCACGGCGATGGGTTGCAGCGCAGTGAGCCGGGGCGTGAGGGTGGGCAGCGCACCGGGCGCCTGGCCGGTGAGCACGGCCAGCTGGCGGCGGGCCAGGATGATCTGTTCATCCAGCGCCTCGATCTGCGTGCGCGCGTCGGGCACGGCGGCCTGGGCCTGGGTGAGTTCGACCTGGCTGTCCAGGCCGGCGGCGGTGCGCTCTTGCGTCAGCTTGCGTTGCTCCTCGCGCTGTTCCAGTGCCCGCACAGCCACGTCGCGCTGCGCCACCAGCCGGGCCAGCGCCACATAGCTGCGGCCTACCTGGGTGGCCAGCGCGTTGGCGGCAGCGGCGGCATCGGCCTGCGCAGCGCGGGCCTGGCCCAGCGCGGCCTGCAGTTCGGCCGCGTGCTGCCCAAAAAAGTCGGGCGACCAGCTCAGCGATGCCTGCACCGTGCCACTGTTGTAGGTGTTGCCGGCAATGGGGGCGGGCACCAGGCCGTTGGCGGAGTAGCGCTGGCGTGTGGCGTCCACGCCCAGGGTGGCCTGCGGGCCATTGGCGGCCTCGCGCACCTGGCTCAGGGCCACGGCCTGCTCCAGCCGGGCGCGGCTGACGGCCAGGCTGGGGCTGTCTTGCAGGGCCTGGTCAACCAAGGTGTCGAGCTGTTCATCCCCCAGTGCCGTCCACCATCGCGCCGGGGCTGCCGTCTGCGCTGCCGGGGGCGAGTCGGACAGGCCCAGCGCAGCGGGCGTGGTCTGGGTCAGCGGTGTATGCAATGCGCCCGGGCTGGCACATCCGGTGATGAAAAGCGCACAGGCCAGCGCAATGGCCAGGGGGGCGGGGTGGCCTGGCGCGCCAGCCCATCGCGAAAAGACAGAACGGTGCATGGAGGGTGCGTTCGAAGAGTGTGGAGGACTTGGCTTAGCCGGCCGCCGTGTCGGACGGTGGGATCTGCTGCCGCAGTGCATCGCCATTGGCCAGCATGCGGCGCAGCATATTCAGCAGCAACTGCCATTCATCATGGGTGAAGCCGACCAGATGGCCGTTGAGCACATCGGCCAGCACGCGCGGCACCTTGGCGGCCACCACCTGGCCTTCATCGGTGAGCGTGAGGTGCACCACGCGGCGGTCGGTGGTGGAGCGCTCGCGCCGCACCAGCCCCTTGGCTTCCAGCCGGTCCAGCGTGCGCGTCATGGAGGCCGGGTCGGTCTCCAGATCACGCGCCATGCTGGCCAGCGTGGTGTTTTCGCACAGCCTCATCTTGTACAGCGGCAGCCACTGTGCATAGGTCAGGTCGTGGCAGGCGAGCTGGCCATCGGCTTGCGTGCGGATGGACGATGTCACCTTGCGCATCAGGTAGCCCACGCTGTCGGCGGGCTGCATGTGGTCGGGTTGGTAGAAGCCCTGGAGGCCAGGCTTATCGGGCAAATCAGACATGCCGTGAATGTAATTGACTAGACAATCATTGTCTTGGCAATTATTAAATTCAGATATCCCGTCAGGGTTATTACGCAGCCTGCGACTTGGCTCAGGGGAGGGGATGGCGGTCGTGGTCCGCGCAGCCAGACCGCCGAACCAGCGACGCCGTATGGGCGATGGCGGCGTGAAACCTCTGGCCTACCCCAGCAGCGCCACCACCACGGTCAGAACTCCCAGCACCAGGTTGACGCCCACCCAGGTGCGGATGCCGGCCAGCGCCTTGCCGCCGGCGGGCCAGTCGGACGCTGCCACGGCGCGCTGCAGGCGCTTGAACAGGATGAGCCGGATGTGGCCGAAGATGGCCACCATCACCAGCCCGAGCGTGGCCATCACCGTCCAGGCCATGGGCATGGCAAAGCGGCCATCCGATTGCGCGGCCTCGCGCGCCGACTGGCCGATCATCCACAAGCCGCTGGCCAGCACCAGCACCACGACCACCAGCACGGCGGCAAAAAAGCGCTGTAGCACCTGGTGCATGAGCTGCACGCGCGCGGCAGGCTCGAGCGCCTGGGCTGCGGGGCGCAGGAAAAAATGGGCAAAGACCATGCCGCCGATCCAGACGATGATGGACAGGAGGTGGATCAGTTTCAGGCTGGCGTAAAGCATGGTGCGGGGCTCTTGAAGTGTGGAAGAAAACGGCTGCAGGGACTGCGGGCGCGCGGCGGTGGGATGCCCTTGTGTCTTGTACGAATGGGGTTCCCGCGGTGTCAGTGCGGTGCGCCTGGCCGCGGCAGGAACTGCAGTGCCAGGCCGCTAGCGCCGGCCACGCACACCTGGTTGCCGCCGCTGTTCTTGGACCGGTACATCGCTGCATCGGCATGGCTGAGCAGCAGGCTTTCTTCGCTGCCATGGTCCGGGTGCATGGCAACGCCGATGCTGGGCCGCATCGTCACCTGGTGCCCGTGCAGATCAAAGGGCTGGATGAAGGTGGCCAGTATTTTTTCTGCCACCGCTGCGGCATGCTCGGCCGAGTCGCTGCTTTCGAGCAGCACGACAAACTCGTCGCCGCCTAGGCGCGCCACGGTGTCCGAGGCGCGCACGCATTCCAGCAGCCGCTGGGCCACGCGCTGCAGCAGCAAATCCCCCATCGAGTGGCCCAGGCTGTCGTTCACCTGCTTGAAGCGGTCCAGGTCAATGAACAGCAGCGACAGCAGCGTCTGCTCGCGCTGGGCCCGGGGCAGCGCGGTTTTCAGGCGATCCAGAAACAGCTGCCGGTTGGGCAGATGGGTGAGCTGGTCGTACTGCGCCATGTGCTGCAGCCGCTTGCGCATCTGCGTGCGCTCAATGGCGGACGCCACCTGGGTGGAGACGAATTGCAGCAGTTCCTTGTCCCGCTCGGAGTAACGCGCCTCCTCGGAATAGCCCTGCAGCACCAGCGCCCCCAGCACGCCCGCCGGTGTTTGCAATGGCACACCCAGCCAGTACAGCGGCCTGGGAGCGGATGCCATGGGCGGCGCCGTGGGTGGGAGGCTGTCGGGGGTTAGCAGCAGGGTCTGCCCCTTGCGGATGACGTGGGAGCACAGTGCGTCGGCATCCAGCGGGCTCGGCGTGGGGGCCGGGTGGCGCTCATCGACATGGTAGGGAAAGCTGATCGTGTCGGGCAGGCGGTCGTGCAGCGCGACGGAAAAATTGGAGGCGGGCAGCAGCGTGCCGATGATGTGGTGGATTTTTGCAAACAGCGTATCCAGGTCTTCTGCGCCCTGTGCCGCCTCGGATATGGAATAGATGGCGGCCTGCAGCGATTCGGTGTGCTTGCGCTCGGTGATGTCGTGCGCCACCGCCAGCCGGACCTGCTGGTCTTCTACCCAGCGCGCTGTCCAGCGGATATGGGCGATGTGCCCGTCCTTGCGCACATAACGGTTCTCGAAATGCAGCTGCAGAGTCCCCGCCATGATGTTTTGTGCGGCGCGCAGGGTGCGCTCGCGGTCTTCGCTGTACACCATTTCAATCATGGGTCGCCCCACCGCCTCTTCGGGTGTATAGCCAAAAATGCGCTCGAACGAGGGGCTGACATACACAAAGCGGCCCTGTGCATCGACGATGCAGACAGCGTCGAGCAGCAGGTCGACCATGTTCGGGGGGATCAGGGCCGTCATCGCAGCAGAAGGAAAATCCGGCAGGCCGGTGTGAACGCGGGCATAGGGCGCTTGGCGGAGCGGGTGATGGTCCATTGTGCCTTTGGAATGGGTCGGCGGGGCATATCCAGCAGGCTGAGCCAACAGCGCTGCGTGTCGCTTCCCACAGCGTCCAGGGGCCGGCCCTGAATTGCCGCTATTCTCTGGGGCTCCATCCCTGGCGTTCCTTCGCGGTCCGTTTTGAATATTCCCCATTGCCGATGACATTCATGCCACACCTCACCCGCCACCGGCACTGGCTGCTGGGCGCGGCGGTGGCTGTGCTGGGACTGGTGACGACCTTCTGGCTGGCGCAGCAACAGGCGCGGTCGGTGGCCACGATTTCCGAAGCCCGCTTCCTGTATGAAGTGCGGGAGTTTTCCAGTGCGCTGACGCAGCGCATGGCGGCGAACACCGAAATCGTCAACGGTCTGCGCGGACTGTTCATGGTCAACCCGCTGCTCAGCCATGCAGAGTTCGAGCGCGTCACCCGCGAACTGGATGTGAGTCAGCGTTACCCTGGGGTACGCAATCTGACCTTTATGCGCTACGTCACAGCCGCCCAGCGCCCTGCATTCGAAGCCCGCGTGCGCTCCGATACTTCGGTGCGGCCGCAGGGGCTGGCCGACTTTGCCATCCACCCCGCGGGCGAGCGCCCCGAGTATTTTGTGCTGGAGTATGTGTGGCCCGAGGAAGATGGCAAGGGTCTGCTGGGTATGGACATCAGTGCCCAGCCCGCCAACCTGGCGGCCATGCGCTACAGCCGCGAAACCGGCAACACGGTGATCTCGGCGCCGTTCGATCTGCCGCAGGAGCAGGAGCATCGCACTGCCGTGGTCCTGCGGGTGCCGGTCTTTGGCCCCGCGGGGCCGGGCGAGAAACCGGTTTTTCTGGGTGCTGTGGCGTCCACCATCCGCCTCCACGACCTGGTGGGCGGTTTGCGCACGCTGGGCTACCTGCAAGGCATTGCCGTCTCGATCACCGATCGTGGCCCGGTGCATGCCGGTGCGGCGAATGCCCAGGGCGAGAAGGAGCTTCCCCTGCTGGCACTGACGGATGCTGCGCCGGCCTCGGTGCAGCTGCATACGGTGGATATGCAGGTGCACGATCGCCGCTGGCGCCTGGGTTTTGTGCCGACCCAGGACTTTCTCTCACCGTCCGAGCGGCGTCTGCCGCTGCTGGCCGGTCTGGCGGGGACGCTGGTTTCCGTGCTGCTGGCAGCGCTGGTGACATTGCTGGGCCGGCAGCGCACGCTGGCCCTGGCGCGGGCGCGGGTGTCGGACGACGCCCGGCGCCAGAGCGAAGAGCGCTTTCGCGCCGTATTCAGGCAGGCGGCCGTGGGCATGGCGCAGGTCGATACGCAGACCGGGCAGTTCGTTCGCGTCAACCAGAAATACGGCGATATCCTGGGTTACTCGGTGGAGCAGATGGTCCGGATGGATTTTCAGACCATCAGCCACCCCGCCGAGCTGGCCGAGGATCTGGCCCTGCTGGAGCGCCTGAAAGCGGGCGAGATCTCCGAATACCACATGGAAACGCGCTATTTCCACCGCGACGGCCACGCCGTGTGGGTGGACCTGACGGTGTCGCCCATGTGGGCTCCCGGGGCGCAGCCTGGCTTTCACATTGCCGTGGTGCAGGACATCACCGCGCGCAAGCAGATGGAAGAGCACCTGCGCAAAAGCGAGTTGCGCCTGCGCAGCATCCTGCAGCGGCTGCCCGTGGGCGTGTGCCTGGTGCAGCAGGACGGGCGCATGGTGTTTCGCAACGATCAGTTCGTGCAGATCTGCGGCTACACCGAGGACGACGTGCCCACGGGCCAGGACTGGTGGCCCGCGGTGTACCCCGACGGGCAATCCCGCGAGCGCGCCCGCGCCGAATGGACTGCGGCGCGCACCCAGGCGATTGCCGGCGACGGCACCATTGCCGCCGGTGAGTACACCATCCATTGCAAGGATGGCCAGCAGCGCACCGTGGAAATTGCCGGTGCCATGGTGGACGGTGGCCACCTGTTCACCCTGGTGGATCTCAGCCAGCGCAAGGCCGACGAAGAGGAAATCCGCTACCTCGCTTTTTACGATCCGCTCACGCGCCTGCCCAATCGCCGCCTGCTCAGGGATCGGCTGCAGCAGGCGCTGGCGGCCAGCGCCAGGCACCGGCGCAGTGGTGCCCTGCTGCTGCTGGACCTGGACAATTTCAAGACCCTCAACGAAACCCAGGGCCACGAGCGCGGCGACATGCTGCTGCAGCAGGTGGCCCAGCGGCTGCTCGGCTGCGTGCACGAGGACGATACGGTGGCGCGCCAGGGCGGCGATGAATTCGTGGTGGTGCTGGAAGACCTGGGCAGCAACCCCGAAGAGGCGGCGGCGCGCAGCGAAGAAACGGGCCAGAAAATTCTGGCGGCGCTGCGCGCGCCCTACCCGTTGCACGGTGAGGTCCACCATAGCTCGCTGAGCATGGGAATCACCATTTTCAGCGGCATGCGCGAAACCGTGGACGAGTTGCTCAAGCGGGCGGACCTGGCCATGTACCAGGCCAAATCGGCGGGTCGCGACACCCTGCGGTTCTACGACCCGCAGATGCAGGCCGCCGTGAGCGCAAGGGCGGCCATGGAGCAGGACCTGCGTGCCGGTCTGGCCCAGGGCCAGTTCGAGCTGTATTACCAGGCGCAGACCGAGCAGGGCCGCATCACCGGTGCCGAGGCGCTGCTGCGCTGGCGCCACCCGCAGGGCGGTTTCATCTCGCCCGCCCAGTTCATTCCGCTGGCCGAGGAGTCGGGCCTGATCCTGCCGCTGGGCGAATGGGTGCTCAAGACCGCCTGCGAGCGGCTGGCATTGTGGGCGGCGCAACCGGGTCTGGCTCCGCTGTCTCTGGCCGTCAATGTAAGCCCACGGCAGTTCCATCAGGCCGATTTCGTGCCGCAGGTGCTGGCGGCGCTGGCCGGCACGGGCGCCGAGGGGCATCTCCTCAAGCTGGAGCTGACCGAAGGCCTGCTGCTCGACGATGTGGAAGACACCATCGAGAAAATGGGCCAGCTCAGGGCCTATGGCGTGGGTTTTTCGCTGGACGACTTTGGCACCGGCTATTCGTCGCTGGCTTACCTCAAGCGTCTGCCGCTCGACCAGCTCAAGATCGACCAGAGCTTTGTGCGCGACGTGCTCACCGACCCCAACGACGCGGCCATCGCCCGCACCGTGGTGGCGCTGGCCACCAGCCTGGGCCTGCGCGTGATCGCCGAGGGCGTGGAGACCGAAGCGCAGCGCGAGTTCCTGGCCCGCAACCATTGCCACGCCTGGCAGGGCTTTTTGCTGAGTCCACCACTGCCCGCGGCCGAGTTCGAGGCGCTGGTGCTGCACACCAATGGCCCGGACCTGCCGCAGACGTAGGCGAAGCAGCATCCGTTGCTCCGCTCTCATCCTGCTTTCATCAGAATTGATGGCTGTCAGCGCTTTCTCTATAAGAGCCTGTTCACGATCTCCCAGGGGTCGCGCAGCGGTCTTTGCGGGATGGGATGCAAGGCGCGGTGTGCAGTGGATAGCCAGGCTATCCACAAGCGCCGCAACGCCGCAGACCGCCCGCAAAGACCACTGCCCGAAGGGTTGGAGCGAAATCGGGCGACAAGGCCGCCCCGGCCGCTTGCATGGGCACGAGCCCATGCGGCGCACCCGAAGCATCCACTCATCCCGATTGCGCTCCAACGCGATCCCCTGCGAGATCGTGATCAGGCTCTAAGCGCCAGGACCGAATTGGCGCTTTAAAAACAGGACCGGTTTGCTCGTGAGTCCGCCCTGACAGGGTATGGAGAACCGGTCATTGGCCCGCGGGCAGGAAGCGCCCATGAAAAAAGCGCTCGGTGAGCGCTTTTTTACGGGAGCAGGCAAGATATCCGGCCTATTCCCGGGCATCGCCGTGCGTTCAAGCCTTGCGGCGGCGGGCCAGTGCGGCGCCCAGCAGGCCCAAACCCATCAGTGCGATCGAGGCCGGCTCGGGAACTTGGGTGGGATCGCAATGGGCCGTACCCACGATGCAGCCGGCGAGTTCAATGGAGCTGCCCTGGGTTCCAGCGTCTTGAAACTTGGCGGCATAAGGGCTGGTGAATGAAACCCCATTCGTGAGGAAGTTTCCGGCGGTTCCCAGTGTCAGCGCAAAGATATCCTTCTGCCCCTCACCAACGCCCTGGTTACCACCGCCGGAACAGCTGCTGCCGTCCCAAATGCAAAGGTCTACGGTTTGAAAAGACGGGAAGTTGGTGTTGCGTGTGGCATCCCAACCTCCGTTGGCCGACGCGAAATTCAATGTGGGGCTGACGATGTCGATGCCAAACGACATCAGCCGGTTGGTCCCCGGACCGAAGGAGTTGTTCAAGACCTCCACGTCAAAGATTGCTTGCGCTGCTGTCAAAGAGTTGAGCGTGAATTTCACCGTTGCGGAAAGCGTGGCGCCATCTTGGGTCGCTGAATACAGAATCGAACCCGTATCGGCCACGCTGTCGAAGATCATGGCCGCAGCATGGCTGCTGCCCATTCCCATCAATCCCCCGCAAAGGGCAACGGTGTGAAGAAATTTCTGGAGTTTCATGGAGGACATCCTTTGGATTTGCTTGCAGTGACGCACCTCCAGAAAGCATGATGTGTGCCAGATTGAAAATAGACAACAAAATCAAACACTTGGTATCCCAATCTGACAAGTCATCGGATGAAGTGTAAAAAAAATCGACAAACAGGGGCTGGATAGCCCATGGGCCCATGGGCAGGCGCGCGGGGCTGCTCTGCATTCCCAGTCTGCGCAGGCAATGACCCTGTCCCCACAGTGCGGCAACGCCAACCACCTCAGTTAACATTCACCCCTCGAACCGCCCGGCACGCCAGCGCGCCCGGCGGCGGCTGCCGACCGGCCCTGGCGCTTTGTCAGCGGTACGGTGTTACAGGTGATTCGTGCGTCTCAATTCCATCAAACTCTCCGGCTTCAAGTCGTTCGCTGAACCCACCAATTTCATGCTGCCCGGTCAGCTGGTGGGCGTGGTGGGGCCGAACGGCTGCGGCAAGTCCAACATCATGGATGCGGTGCGCTGGGTGCTGGGTGAAAGCAAGGCCAGCGAGTTGCGTGGCGAGTCCATGCAGGACGTGATCTTTTCCGGCACCACCACGCGCAAGCAGGCCAGCCGCGCCAGCGTCGAGCTGGTGTTCGACAACTCCGACCACCGTGCGGGCGGCCAATGGGGCCAGTACGGCGAGGTGGCCGTGCGCCGCGTGCTCACGCGCGACGGCACCAGCAGCTATTACCTCAACAACCAGCCCGTGCGCCGCCGCGACGTGCAGGACGTGTTCCTGGGCACGGGCCTGGGGCCGCGCGCCTACGCCATCATCGGCCAGGGCACCATCAGCCGCATCATCGAAAGCCGCCCCGAGGAACTGCGCCTGTTCCTGGAAGAGGCCGCTGGCGTCTCCAAATACAAGGAGCGCCGCCGCGAGACCGAGAACCGCCTGCACGACACGCGCGAAAACCTCACGCGGGTCGAAGACATCCTGCGCGAGCTCAACGCCAACCTCGAAAAGCTCGAAAAGCAGGCCGAGGTGGCCGCCAGATACAACGCGCTGCAGGCCGATGCCACGCTCAAGCAGCACCAGCTGTGGTTCCTCAAGCGTGCCGACGCCGAAGCCGACCAGACCAAGGTGCGCCTCGATGGCCTGCAGGCCGTGAACGACCTCGAATCGCGCATGGCCGACCTGCGTGCCGTGGAGTCCGACCTCGAAACCATCCGCCAGGCGCATTACGCCGCTGGCGACCAGGTCAACCAGGCCCAGGGCAAGTTGTACGAGGCCACGGCCGAGGTGGGCAAGCTCGAAGCCGAGATCCGCTACGTGGTCGAAGGCCGCCAGCGCGTGGAGCAGCGCCTCGTCACCCTGGCCGAGCAGGTCGCCCAGTGGCAAACCCGCAAGGAAGAGGCCGACATCGAGCTTGAAAACCTCGCCGGTGCCGGCGTGGATGCCGAAGAACGCGCCGAGCTGCTGGCCGCCCAGGTCGAAGAGCAGGCCATGCAGCTGCCCGACCTGGAAGAAGCCCTGCGCCAGGCCCAGAGCCGCACGGCCGAGCAGCGCAGCAGCGTGGTGCAGGTACAGCAGCAGATTGGCGTGCTGGCCGCCGAGCAGCGCAGCTTTGACGAGCAAAGCCGCCAGCTCGACGCCCGCTTCGAGCGCCTGCGCACCGATCGCAATGCGCTGGCAGCGCCCGACGAAGCCCGCCTGATCCACCTGCGCGAACAGCTCGAAGAAGCGCAGGAGATCGCCGAAACCACCGAGGCCCGCCTGCACGAGCTGCAGGAGTCCGTGCCCCAGCTCGACGACGACCGCCGTGCGCGCCAGCAGGCCGTGAACACCGAAAGTGCCCGCCAGGCCGACCTGTCCGCGCGCATGGAGGCGCTCAAGGCGCTGCAGGAAAAGATCAAAACCGACGGCAAGCTGCGCCCCTGGCTCGCCAAGCACGGGCTCGATGGCCTGCAAGGCCTGTGGAGCCGCATCCACATCGAACCCGGCTGGGAAAACGCGCTGGAAGCCGCGCTGCGCGAGCGCCTGGGCGCGCTGGAAGTCGGGCGCCTGGACATGGTGCGCGGTTTTCTGGGCTCCGGCGGCAACGACGCGCCGCCCGCGCGCCTGGCCTTCTACAGCGCCCCCGCTGCGGGACACCCCGAGACATCCTCACCCCACGCCCGCCTGTCCGATCTGCTGCGCCTGAACGACGCGGGCCTGCGCGCCGTGCTCACCGACTGGCTGCAGGGCTGTTACACGGCCCCCACGCTGGACGAAGCCCTAAGCCGCCGCACCACGCTGCAACCCGGCGAAATGGTGTTCGTGCCCACCGGCCATGCGGTCAGCGCCCACAGCGTGAGCTTTTACGCGCAGGACTCCGAGCAATCCGGCATGCTGGCCCGCGCGCAGGAGATCGAGCACCTTGAAAAGGAGCTGCGCGCCCAGGCATTGATCGCCGAGGAGTCGCGCACCGCCCTGGTCCGCGCCGAGGCGGCGTATGCCGACGCCTCGCAGCGACTGGTGGCGGCCCGCCGCGAAGCCACCGAAACCCAGAGCCGCGCCCACGAACTGCAGGTCGAAACCCTGCGCCTGACCCAACTGGCCGAGCAGACCCGCGCACGCAGCCAGCAGATCGACGGTGACCTGGCCGAGGTCGAGGCTCAGCTGGCCGACCTGCAGGAGCGCCGCGTGTCCGCCGAAGCGCGCTTTGAAGAACTCGACATGCAGCTGGCCGACAGCCAGGAACGCGAGGCGCAACTGGGCGACCGCGTGATCGAGGCCGAGCGCAAGCTCACCGCCTGCCGCGAGCAGCAGCGCACGCTGGAGCGCCAGGCGCAAGAAGCCACGTTCTCGCAGCGCACGGTGGAGGCACGCCGGGGCGAACTGTCCCGTTCCATCGAAACCGCGACCCAGCAGGCCACAGCCCTGGCCGACGAGCAGCAGCGCGCGCGCGATGAGCTGGCCCGCCTGTCCGACGCCGCCGCTCAGGGCGGCCTGCAGCAGGCGCTCGACATGAAGATGGAGCGCGAAAAAGCCCTCTCAGCCCAGCGCAGCGAATACGACGACCTCACGGCCAAGCTGCGCGCCAGCGACGAGCGCCGCATGCAGCTGGAGCGCGCGCTCGACCCGCTGCGCGCCCGCATCACCGAATTCCAGCTCAAGGAACAGGCAGCGCGCCTGGGCCTGGAGCAATACACCACCTTGCTGGCCGATGCCCAGGCCGACCTGGAGGCCGTGGCCCAGTCGATCACCGACGGCAATGTGCGCGTGGGCGGCCTGCAAGGAGAAATCGACCGCCTGCACCGCGAGATCGCCGCCCTGGGCGCGGTGAACCTCGCGGCACTCGACGAGCTGAAACTCGCCAGCGAACGCAAGGTGTTCCTGGATGCGCAGACGGCCGACCTCACCGAGGCCATGAACACGCTCGAAGACGCAATCCGCAAGATCGACGGCGAAACGCGCCAGCTGCTCTCGGGCACCTTCGACACCGTGAATGCGCACTTTGGCCGCATGTTCCCCGAGCTGTTCGGCGGCGGCCAGGCCAAGCTCATCATCACCGGCGACGAAATCCTCGATTCGGGCGTGCAGGTGATGGCGCAGCCACCCGGCAAGAAGAACCAGACCATCCACCTGCTGTCGGGCGGCGAGAAGGCCCTGACGGCGATTGCGCTGGTGTTTGCCATCTTCCAGCTCAACCCCGCGCCGTTCTGCCTGCTGGACGAGGTGGATGCGCCGCTGGACGACGCCAACACCGAACGCTATGCCAAGCTGGTCTCCAGCATGAGCCGCGAGACCCAGTTCCTGTTCATCAGCCACAACAAGATCGCCATGGAAATGGCCGAGCAACTGATCGGCGTGACCATGCAGGAGCAGGGCGTCTCGCGCATCGTGGCCGTGGACATGGAAAGCGCCCTCTCCATGGCGAATGTATGAAGCACCCCCTGTGTCGCTTCGCGCCTTGCCCCTCCAGGGTGACGACGCCCTCACTGCGGGGCGGGCCTTGTTCGGCGTCCCTGGCATGGGCTGCGCCAGTTTCATGCGCAGCTGGGTGTGCGCAGCGCAACGGATAGCCGAAAATATTTTCTATGAGCACATTGCAACTGAGTCTGGCCATCATTGGCGGTCTGGTGCTGGCCCTGATCGTGGCCTACAACGCCTGGACCTCGCGGCGCAATGCGCCCAAGCGCGCCTTGCCGCAAGAGCCCGAGCGCACGGCCGAGCCGGTGCTGCGCCAGGAGCCCGCATTCGATGCCGATGCGGCCGCGCCGGTGGATGGCGGCGCGTTCCATGGCCTGGACCGCGGCCCCGATCCTGCCAGCCACACGGTGGATGCCAGCGATGCCATGGAGCTGCCGGTGCCGCCCCTGCTGCACGAGCGCCGCCCGGGGCTGGACCCGCTGATCGACATCATCGCCACGCTGCAGCCCGAGCAATCCGTGTCGGGCGATGCGGCGCTGGCCGCGCTGCCGCCCACGCGCCGCGCGGGCAGCAAGCCCTTTGCCATCGAAGGCCTCAATGAGGCCACGCAGCAGTGGGAACCCCCCGCGCCCGGCCAGCGCTACCAGAGCTTCCAGGCCGGCGTGCAACTGGCCAACCGCACGGGCGCGCTCAACGAGATCGAGTTTTCAGAATTCGTGGTCAAGGCCCAGGCCTTCGCTGATGCCATCAACGCCGCCCCCGACTTCCCGGACATGCTGCAGGAAGTGGCCCGCGCCCGCGAGCTGGACCAGTTCGCCAGCGACCACGACGCCCAGCTCATGTTCGTGCTGCGCGCCCGCCAGGCCGCCTGGAGCCCCGGTTATGTGCAGCAGAACGCCGCCCGCCTGGGCTTTGTGGCCGGCGCCATGCCCGGCCGCCTGGTGCTGCCGGCCGGCATCCAGGGCTTGCCACCCGTGCTCACGCTGGGCTACGACACGCAGGCCGCGTTGGCCGACGACCCCGAGCAATCCGCCATCCGCGACCTCATGCTGAGCCTGGACGTGGCCCAGGTGCACCGCAGCGAACAGCCCTTTGCCCGCCTGCGCGAGGTGGCCGCCGCCCTGTGCCAGGCCATGGACGGCGTGCTCTGCGACCAGAACGGCCAGCCGCTGCCCGCCATGGCCATGGACCCGATTGCCGCCGACCTGGAGCTGCTGTACGACCAGTTGGATGGCCGCGATCTGTCGGCCGGGTCAGTGCTGGCACGGCGTCTCTTCAGTTGAGCGCTGGTGCGGTCATGACCGAGAATTTGGACCTGTTTTCGACCCCAGCGCCCGTGGATCCAGCGCAGCCAGCCATCAGAATCAAGGCGTTGCGCGACCAGCTCAACCACTGGGCACACCAGTACTACGTGCTGGACGCGCCCACCGTGCCCGACGCCGAATACGACCGCGTGTACCGCGAGCTGCAGGCGCTCGAAGCCGCGCACCCCGACCTTGTCACCCCCGATTCGCCCACGCAGCGCGTGATTGGCGCGGTGATGGACGGCCTGGTGCCCGTGCGCCACGCGGTGCCCATGCTCAGCATCCATACCGAGACCGACACCGAGGCCACGGGTGCGCAGGCTTTTGACGCCCGTGTGCGCCGCGAACTGGGCCTGTCGGATGCCGACCCCGCCATCGAATACGTGGCCGAGCCCAAGTTCGACGGCCTGGCCATGAGCCTGCGCTACGAACACGGCCGCCTGGTGCAGGCCGCCACGCGCGGCGATGGCGAGGTGGGTGAAGATGTCACGCACAACATCCGCACCATTCGCCAAATCCCTTTGACTCTGCCCGGCGGTGTGCCCCCGCTGCTCGAAGTGCGCGGCGAGGTCTACATGCGCCGCGCCGACTTCGACGCGCTCAACGAGCGCCAGCGCGAGCAGGGCGGCAAGACCTTCGTCAACCCGCGCAATGCGGCAGCGGGTGCGGTGCGCCAGCTCGATTCGGGCATCACGGCCCAGCGCCCGCTGAGCTTTTTTGCCTATGGCCTGGGCGCGATCACGCCGCCCGGCGATGGCGGGCCCGTGTTTCGCACCCATTACGAGATGCTGCAGACCCTGAAATCCTGGGGTTTTCCGGTCGCAGCGCAGGTGCAAATTGCGCTGGGTGCTGCGGAATTGGTCGCATTCCACCAGCAGGTGGGCGCCAGCCGTGACGCGCTGCCCTACGACATCGACGGCGTGGTCTACAAGGTGAATTCGCTGCAGCTGCAGCGCGACCTGGGCTTCAAGACGCGCGAGCCGCGCTGGGCCGTGGCGCACAAGTACCCTGCGCAGGAGATGGCCACCAAGGTCGAAGCCATCGACGTGCAGGTGGGCCGTACCGGCAAGATCACACCCGTGGCGCGGCTGGCGCCGGTGTTCGTGGGCGGCGTCACCGTGACCAATGCCACGCTGCACAACCTGTTCGAGATCCGCAAGAAGGGCGTGCGCGTGGGCGACACCGTCATCGTGCGCCGCGCGGGCGATGTGATCCCCGAAGTGGTGGGCGTGATGCCCGGCAACCGCACCGGCTACGTGCCCAACTTCCAAATGCCCAAGGCCTGCCCCGTGTGCGGCAGCGACGTGGTGCGCGAAAAGGGCGAGGCCAACCACCGCTGCACGGGCGGCCTGTTCTGCGCCGCGCAGCGCAAGGAGGCCATCCTGCACTTTGCCGCGCGCCGCGCCATGGACATCGAGGGCCTGGGCGACAAGCTGGTGGACCAGCTGGTGGATGCCAACGTGATCCGCACGCTGCCCGATCTGTACCGGCTGGGCCTCACCTCTCTGATTGCGCTGGAGCGCATGGCCGACAAATCGGCCCGGAACGTGCTGGCCGCGCTCGAAAAATCCAAGCAGACCACGCTGCCGCGTTTTCTGTTCGGCCTGGGACTGCGCCATGTGGGCGAGGCCACGGCCAAGGACCTGGCGCGGCACTTTGGCACGCTCGACGCCATCATGGATGCCAGCGTCGAGCAGCTGCTGCAGGTGAACGACGTGGGTCCTGTGGTGGCACAGAGCCTGCACACTTTCTTCCAGCAGCCGCACAACCGCGAGGTGGTCGAACAACTGCGCGCCAGCGGCGTGACCTGGCCCGAAGGTGCCCCTGCCGAGCGCGCACCGCAGATTCTTGCCGGCAAGACCGTGGTGCTGACGGGCACCTTGCCCACGCTGAGCCGCGATGCCGCCAAGGACCTGCTCGAAGCTGCTGGCGCCAAGGTGGCCGGCTCGGTCAGCAAGAAGACCAGCTACGTGGTGGCCGGCGAAGAGGCCGGCAGCAAGCTGGCCAAGGCCCAGGAGCTGGGCGTGCCCGTGCTCGACGAGGCCGGCATGCTGGCGCTGCTGCAGGCGGGCGCGGCGGCCGAGGGCGCGGGCTGATGGCACTGGCGCGGCGCGCACCCCGCCTGGGCCTGGCGCTGGGCAGCGGCTCGGCGCGCGGCTGGGCGCACATCGGCGTGCTGCAGGCACTGGCCGAAGAAGGCGTGCGGCCCGACATCGTGTGCGGCTCGTCCATCGGCGCGCTGGTGGGCGCGGCCCATGCGGCGGGTGAGCTGGAGCGCTTTTCCGACTGGGTGCAGGGCCTGGGCATGCGCGACGTGTTCGGCTTCATGGATTTCAATCTGTCGGGCGGCATGCTCAAGGGCGAGAAGCTGATTGCCTTCTGGCGCCGCAATTTCGCGGATTTCGACATCGAGGCCTCGCCCATGCCCTTTGGCGCCGTGGCCACCGATCTGCATTCGGGTGCCGAGGTCTGGCTGCGCCATGGCTCGATTGCCGATGCGGTGCGCGCTTCCATCGCGCTGCCGGGCCTGTTCACGCCGGTGGTGCAGGACGACGGGCGGCTGCTGGTGGACGGCGGCCTGGTCAACCCCGTGCCCGCTTCGCTCGCGCGCGCCATGGGGGCGGACATCGTGATCGCGGTGGACCTGAACAGCGACATCCTGCATCGCAACATGCACCCCCTGGCCGTTGTACGTGAGCCGCAGGCCGATGCACCGGAGGCGGTTGGCACCGACCCTGCAGTGCCCGAGCCCGAACCTGCGCGCAATGGCGACTGGATGCGCCGCCTGAAGTTCTGGGGGCCAGGATCTGGTGACGCTGTGGCGGTGCCCGTGCCGCGCGTGCCTTCGATGCTGGACGTGGTGATGACCAGCGTCAACATCATGCAGATGCGCATCACCCGCAGCCGCATGGCGGGCGACCCGCCCGAGGTGGTGGTGGCGCCCGCGCTGGCGCATCTGGGGCTGCTGGACTTTCACCGTGCCGCCGAAGCCATAGCGGAAGGCCGCCGCGCCGCCCGGGCTGCACTGCCGCAGCTGCGGCGTTTCATGGCATGACGTTTTTTCATCGCTGCAGGCGCTTTGACTATAAGCGCCTGAGGCACTTTTTATTCGGATTTTCATGGTTTCCCTGACTTCCCTGCGCGCCGCGTTCGCGCGGCTGCTGCGCCGGCCCGAGCGGCTGCTGTCGCTGCACAGCCTGTCCTGGCTGCTGGCCGCCTTGCCGCTGGCCCTGCTGCTGTATGCGCTGGTGCTGGTGCCGTTCACGCCCGGCATCAGCGACATCCGCAAGGCCAAGAGCGAGCTGCCTGCGCAGCTCCTGTCGGCCGATGGCAAGCTGCTGGCCGAATACCGCTGGGCCAACCGCGAATGGGTGGAGCTGAACCAGATTTCGCCCAACGTGGTGAAGGCCCTCATCGCCACCGAAGACCACCGCTTTTACGAGCACTTCGGACTGGACTGGCGGCGCACGGCATCGTCGGTGCTGCTGACGCTGCGCGGCGATCCGCAGGGCGGCTCCACCATCACGCAGCAGCTGGCACGCAACCTGTTCCCCGAGGAAATCGGCCGCTCGCGCACGCTCACGCGCAAGCTCAAGGAGGCGATCACCGCGCTCAAGATCGAGGCCTCGTACACCAAGGACGAGATCCTGGAGACCTATCTGAACACCGTGCCGTTCCTGTACAACGCCTACGGCATCGAAATGGCCGCGCGCACCTATTTCGACAAGTCGGCCGACCAGCTCAATGTGCTGGAGAGCGCCACGCTGATCGGCATGCTCAAGGGCACGGCCTACTACAACCCGGTGCTCAACCCCGAGCGTGCCAGGGACCGGCGCAACACCGTGCTGTCGCAGATGGTCAAACGCGGCAAGCTGGATGCCAAGCAACTGGAGCCGCTGCAAAAGCGCCCGCTGAGGGTCAACTTCGAGCGCCAGACCGAGGTCATGGGCCCGGCACCGCACTTTGCGATGCACTTGCGCAAACAGCTCATCGCCTGGGCCGACAGCAAGGGCTACAGCCTGTACTCCGACGGCCTGGTGATCCGCACCACCATCGACTCGCGCCTGCAGGCCTATGCCAACCAGGCGGTGGCACGCCAGGGGCGCCAGTTGCAGGGCGTGGCCGACGCCGCCTGGGCGCGGCGCGACGGCTGGGGGCCGCACAGCGCGCTGGTGCAGACGCTGGTGCGCGAAAGCGCCGAATACCGCAGCGCCATCGACAAGGGCGAAGCGCCCGAGGACGCGCTCAAGGAGCTGCTGGCCGACAGTGCCTTCATGGCCAAGCTGCGTACCGAAAAAACGCGCGTGCAGGCGGGCTTTCTGGCGCAGGACCCGGTCACCGGCCATGTTCTGGCCTGGGTGGGCAGCCGCGATTTTGCGCAAGACCCGTTCGACCATGTGCAGGCGGCGCGGCGCCAGCCCGGCTCCACCTTCAAGCCCTTTGTGTATGGCGCGGCGTTTGCCAACGGCGCTTCGCCCGACGACACGCTGATGGATGAGGCCGTGGAAATCCCCCTGGGTGGCGGCCGCGTGTGGCGCCCCACCGATGGCCGCCCGCCCAGCGACCAGCCCATGACGCTGGGCGACGGCCTAGCGTATTCCCGCAACACCATCACCGCGCAGGTCATGCAGCAGGTGGGGCCGGCCCGCGTGGCCGAGGTGGCACGCGCCCTGGGCGTGCGCCAGTCGCCGCTCGAAGAGGTGCCGTCGCTCGCACTGGGCACCAGCCCGGTCACGCTCAAGGAGATGGTGACGGCCTACAGCTCCATCGCGAACCTGGGGCGCTATGTGGAGCCGGTGCTCATCACCCGCATCGAAGACCGCCATGGCAAGCTGCTGGAGGCCTTTGCCCCGCCCACGCCCGAGGCGGTGTTTGACGCCCGCGCCGCGCAAACCCTGCGCAACACCCTGCGCGGCGCCGTGGACCGAGGCACGGCAACGGCCATCCGCACGCGCTACGGCATCCAGGCCGACGTGGCGGGCAAGACCGGCACCACGCAGGACAACACCGACGGCTGGTTCATCCTCATGCACAGCCGCGTGGTGGCGGGCGCCTGGGCCGGCTTCAATGACGGGCGCATCACGCTGCGCAGCGACTACTGGGGGCAGGGCGCCCGCAGCGCGCTGCCCATGGTGGGTGAATTCATGCAGCAGGCGCTGCGCGCCAACGTGGTCCATGGCCGGGACCGGTTCGTGGACGAGTTCGACACCGCACCGTCGCTGGACCGTTCGCTGGACAGCATGCGCGACTGGATCCGGGGCCTGTTCCGCAGCGATCCACCCGCACCGCCTGCGCCATCTGCCCAGCCGTCCCCCGCGCCCGCGCCGCGCCGCCTGCCACCGGTGACCACCGACGATGCGCCATCGTTGCCGCCCGTGCGCGTCGAGGAGCCTGGGGGCGCCTGACCTGCCGGGCTTGCGGGCGGTTGACCGCCTGCCCGCGTTCATGCATGGTGATGCCATGCAGACCCCGGCGAACCCTGCATCCAAAATACCTGGAACATTCCGGCCGCCCGTGCGTTGAAGCATCCGTTCACCATGGGAATCTGCAGCCACCTCGATGACGAAGCATGCGCCGCGCAAGCGCAGCGCGGCGACCGCGCGGCGTTTTCGGAACTGGTAGGCCGCTTTCAGGACCGTATTTACCGTTTTCTGGTGCGGCTGACGCGCTCGCCCGACGACGCACTGGAGCTGACACAGGAAACGTTTCTGCACGCCTACCAGGCCCTGGCGCGCTGGACGCCCGACGCCCGGCTGAGCACCTGGCTGTTTCGCATCGCCCGCAACCTGGCGTTTGACTGGCTGCGGCGCGGCAAGCGCGTGGCCTTTGTCCCCTGGGACGAAGACGAAGCCGCCAGCCACCCCGACCCCGCGCCGGCGCCCGACGCTGTGCTGGAGACGGCGCAGCGCTACCAGGCCCTGGAAAAGGCCCTGGCGCGGCTGCCCCCTGAACACCGCGAGATCCTGCTGCTGCGGGAGATCGAAGAAATGTCGTACGACGACATCGCCACCGTGCTGGACCTGAACACCGGCACCGTCAAGTCGCGCATTGCACGGGCGCGCGCCGGGCTGCTGGAAAAAATGCCGCGCTGAATGGAGACCTTGCCATGACCTGCCCACGACACTCCGACCTGTCCGCCTATGCGGACGACATGATGGCCCCCGCCGAGCGCGCCCGCTTCAGCCTTCACCTGGCGGGCTGCCCGGCTTGCCAGCACCGGCTCGATGAAATCACCGCGCTGGGCCAGAGCCTGCGCGCCTTGCCGTCGCCCCGGCTGGGTTTTGACCTGGCGGCGCAACTGAACGACCGCTTGCACGCTCCGCCACCGGGGCGGCGGCCAGCGCGTCAGAGGTCCGCGTGGTCCGCGTGGTCCGCCTGGCTGGGCTGGATGCCCGCCGGACTGGCGGGCGGGCTGGCACTGGCCTCGGGCATCTGGCTGGGCGGCCTGCTGCTGGGCGGCGGCGCGGCCATGGTGACCAGCGCCGGCCTGGTGCGGGTGTTCGACCCCGTGCCGCCGGGCGGCCTGTGCGCCGCCGCAGAAATCTGCCGTCTCTCGAAAGGAATGCCATGAACCGCCGCAGCGTACCGGCATGGCTGCTGGCCGTGTCGCTGGCCCTGAATGCCGGCATTGTCGTGGCCGTGGCCCTGCACCAGATGCAGCCTCCCACCCAGGCGGGCGCTGCCAGGCCAAGCGCCGTGAATCTGCCCGATTACCTGGAATTGAGCCCCGAGCAGCGCCAGCGCTGGCAGCAGCTCGAACCCGCCTTCCTGAGCGATCTGGCCGCCAACTGGGCCGATATCCGCCGGCACCGCGAGGCACTGGTGCGGCATATTTTTGCTGACCCGCCGCAGCGCGCCGCCATCGACGCCGAGCAGTCCCGCATTGCCGCCCTGCAGGATGCGCAGCAGCAGCGCGTGATTGTGCAGCTGCTGGCCGAGCGCGCGCTGCTCGACGACGGGCAGCGTGCCCGCCTGATGGCCCTGCTGCTCAGCCGCTATGCCCAGGAATCCACCGAAGAGGAGCTGCTGCACCGCGATTGAGGGCAGCCCAGCGGTGCCAGGGCGGGGGCCGCCAAAGTCCGTGCATCAGCAGTGCATCAAAAAAGATGCAAAACAGATGAAACATTGGCGGTCATCCGTCGTTTGAAGCAACAAGGCCCGGCAATTGCCGGCCCTTTTGTTCAACCTACCGGAGTCTTCTCATGCAATCCCCTCTGTACCTTGTGCTCGCCGCCGCCCTGATCCTGCCGCTTGCCACGCTGGCCGCCAGCCCGGCCGCCCATGACCATGGCGCCGCCACGCCTCAGAAAGTCGAACGCAATGCCGGCAAGAAATGGCACATCGATGCCCCGCTGCGCCAGGGCATGAACGCCATGCACAAGGCCGTGAACCGCACGCTGCCCCTGGCCCATGCGGGCAAGGCGCGGGCTGCCGACTACGATGCCTTTGGCGCGGAAGTCTCCAAACAGGTGGCGTTCATCGTGGAAAACTGCAAGCTCGAACCCCAGGCCGATGCCCAGCTGCACGTCGTGATCGGCGAGATTCTGGGCGGCGTGGATGCCGCGCAGGGCAAGGAAGGCGAGCAGGCACGCGCAGCGGGGGTGGTGAAGGTGGCGCAGGCGCTCAACACCTACGGCAGCCATTTCAACCATTCCGGCTGGAAAGCCATCGCGCTGCCGCACTGAGTGCGCGAGCGAACCCCGGGCCGCACGGTGCGGGGGCGGGCTATTCCAGGTCGATGCAGTGCAGCCCGAACTGCCCGGCCTTGCGGTCGGCGAAATAGTGTTCCAGCGTTTCCTTGACGGTGCGGAACGCCAGCTCATCCCAGGGCACCTCGGCTTCGGTGAACAGGCGCGCCTCGATGGTCTCGTAGCCGGGGTTGAACTGCTCGCTGAGCAGCCGGGCGCGGTAGAACAGGTGCACCTGGCCCACGCGGCGCACGTTCAGCAGGCTGAACAGCGGGCCCATCTCGATCTGGGCGCCGGCCTCTTCGTCGGTTTCGCGGGCCGCGCCCTGGGACGTGGTTTCATCGAGCTCCATGAATCCGGCCGGTAGCGTCCACTTGCCCCAGCGCGGCTCGATGTTGCGCTTGCACAGCAGCACCCGGCCATCGGCAAACTCCGGCACGGTGCCCACCACATTCAGCGGGTTCTCGTAGTGCACGGTGTTGCAGGCCGGGCAGACGGCGCGCTGGCGGGTGTCGCCGTCGTCGGGCAGGCGGTAGACCACGGCCGTACCGCAGGCGCGGCAGTGTTGGATCGGGCTGCGAAAGGTCATGCGAAAAATAGGATTCAAACAGGCTGCAGGCGCTTGTGCATCAAGCGCTTGCAGCCATGAAAAGTAAAGTGAATGCGGGCAGTGCCAGGGCGGCTACACCACGCTCAGGCGCAGCGGGGTGAGACCCTCCACGCCGCCTTCGAGCACATCACCGCGCACCACGGCACCCACGCCCTCGGGCGTGCCGGTGTAGATCAGGTCGCCCGGCTGCAGCGCCCAGGCGGCAGACAGGTGTTCGATGGTCTCGGCGATGTTCCAGATGAGCTGGGCCACGGTGCTGCGCTGGCGGTCGGCGCCATTGACCTGCAGCCAGATGGCCGCATGGGCCACGTCACCTGCCTGTGCGGCCGGCGTGATGGGGCCGATGGGGGCGCTGGCATCAAAGCCCTTGCCGATGCACCAGGGGCGGCCCTGTTTCTTCATGTCGTTCTGCAGGTCGCGGCGCGTCATGTCCAGGCCCACGGCGTAGCCGTAGATGTGCTGCAGTGCATCGGCGGCCTGGATGTTCTTGCCGCCCTTGCCAATGGCCACCACCAGCTCGATCTCATGGTGCAGGTTGGCCGTGAGGCTGGGGTAGGGCAGCAGGCCGGTTTCGCCGGCGTTGACCACCACGATGGCATCGGCAGGTTTCAGGAAGAAGAAGGGCGGCTCGCGGCCGGTGAAGCCCATTTCCTTGGCGTGTTCTTCGTAGTTGCGGCCCACGCAGTAAATGCGGTGCACGGGGAAACGGTCGCCAGAGCCCACAACGGGCACGCTGGCCACGGGCGCGGGAGAAAAAACATAGCTCATGGGGGGTCTTTCTGCTACAGGATGGTCAATAGGGCGGGGCGCAGGCGCGGGGCTCTGGCGCGGTGGCGCCGCCTTGCACCAGTGTGCCACGGGGCCGGCGTGTCTGCCCAGCGGCGCTACACTCGCGCCCGGGGTGTTCCTGCCGGCGCAGACCGGCAAAGCCCACCTCCCCGCCAGCCTCCCTTCGCGCACCACCCACGCTCTGCAACCCATGAAACTGTTCAATTATTTCCGCTCGTCGGCGTCGTTTCGCGTGCGCATCGCGCTGCAGCACAAGGGGCTTGGCTACGAATACATCCCCGTGCATCTGGTGCGCGGCGAGCACCACGACCCGGCCTACACCGGCCGGGTGGGCGATGCCCTCGTGCCCACCTTGCTGACCGACGATGGCGTGGCGCTGTCCCAGTCCATGGCCATCATCGAATACCTTGATGAAACCCATCCTGCGCCGCCCCTGCTGCCCGCCGAGCCGCTGGCCCGGGCCCAGGTGCGGGCCCTGGCGCAGATGGTGGCGTGCGAGATGCACCCTCTGAACAACTTGCGGGTGCTCAAATACCTGGTGCGTGAGCTGAAGGTTTCGGAGGACGCCAAGAACGCCTGGTACCAGCATTGGGCGCGCAGCGGGCTGGAGGCATTCGAGCGCCAGCTGGAGCTGCTGGCGCAGCAGCGCGTGGCGCAGGGGCTGGCGCCTTCGGTGTATTGCTGGGGCGATGCCCCCACGCTGGCCGATTGTTGCCTGGTGCCGCATGTCTTCAATTGCCAGCGCTTCAATGTCCAACTGCAAGGGCTGCCGCTGACCATGGCGGCCTTTGCTGCCTGCATGGCGCTGCCTGCGTTTGCGCAGGCACAACCCTCGGCCTGCCCGGACCATCAGCCGTGAGCAGGCGATGAACCTCTCGACAGGGATGGCGCATGCCGACTGGCTGCAGCCGCAGTGGCCCGCGCCTGCCGGCGTGCACGCCCTGTGCACCACGCGGGCCGGTGGCGTGAGCAGCGGCCCCTATGCCAGCCTGAACCTGGGCAGCCATGTGGGCGATGCGCCAGCGGCAGTGCAGGCCAATCGCCAGCGTTTGCAGGCCGTGGTGCAGGGCGCCACCCCGGGTGCCCGGCCCGTCTTTCTGAACCAGGTGCATGGCACGGCGGTGGCCGAGATCGACCACGCCACGCCCGACGGCACCGAGGCCGATGCCTGCGTGGCCACAGAGCCGGGAGCCGTCTGCACCATCATGGTGGCCGATTGCCTGCCCGTGCTGCTCGCCCATGGCTCGGGTGCCATGGTGGGCGCGGTCCATGCGGGCTGGCGCGGGCTGGCGGGAATGGACGGGGTGGGTGTGCTGGAGTCTGTTTTTGAACGATTCAAGGCTCTGGCGCTGGCTGGTAAATCGCCATCAGCTATCAAAAACGAAGCGGTTGATGCGCTGGCTGCTGACACGATGGCGTGGCTGGGGCCCTGCATCGGCCCCACGGCCTTCGAGGTGGGTGCAGAGGTGCGCGAGGCATTCTGCCAACACCACCCGGCGGCCCAGGCGTGCTTTGCGGCGCAGGGCCAGGGCAAGTTTCTGGCCGATCTGGCAGGGCTGGCGCGGCTGCGGCTGCGTACCCTGGGCGTCACGCAGATCTACGGCAATGACAGCACTGCGCCCTGGTGCATCGTGGGCAATGCCTCACGGTTCTTTTCGTACCGGCGCGACCAGAGGGCTCTTGGTGGCAGCGGCCGCATGGCCGCCTGCATCTGGCGCGGCTGACGCTGCCGGCGCGGCACCCGGTGTAGCCCCTGCATCCGGCGGATTGCCAGCTTGCTCAGCGTCATAGGCGGCCTGCTGCGCCTGCTCGCGCGCCTTGATGGCCCGCTTGCGCGCGGGCGTGCCCAGGATATAGGCCACGATGCCGGCCGGCAGCAGCCCATACAGCACAAACGTCACGACAGCGCCCATCAGGCTGCCCGTGCTGCTGGTGGCTTCGGCCACGGCCATCATGAGGGTGACATACAGCCAGGTGATGACAACGAGGTACATGAGAACAAGAGAGAAGAGAAAAACGCGGGTGAACATTGCCTTGCGGCAGCAGGTGGGCAACAATGGTGCGCAAGCCCCGTGCGACCGACCAACCATTGAGGATGCAGCATGAATTCTGAAGCACTCTGGGCCCAAAGCGCCCAGCAATTCCAGCAGATTTTCGGGGACAGCTGGACGAAGGCGGTGCAATCCTTTCAATCCGCAGACCTGGCGGGCCGCACGCCAGGTGCCGCACCCTTGAAGTTTTCGCCGAACAAATTGCAGGCACTGCAGCAGCAGTATCTTCAGGATGCCCAGGAATTGTGGGCCCAGGGCCTGCAAACCACTCCCGAACTGAAAGACCGGCGTTTCGCGGGCGAGGGCTGGGCCAGCAACCCGGTGGCCGCGTTCTCCGCGGCGGCCTACCTGCTCAACGCGCGCACGCTGATGGGCCTGGCCGAGGCGGTCGAGGCCGACGCCAAGACCCGTGCCCGCATCCGCTTTGGCGTGGAGCAGTGGATGGCCGCCATGGCGCCCAGCAACTTTCTGGCTTTCAATGCCGAAGCGCAGAAAAAGGCCATCGAAACCAAGGGTGAAAGCATTGCCAAAGGCATGCAGAACCTGCTGCACGACATTACCCAGGGCCATGTGTCGATGACCGACGAAAGCCTGTTCGAGGTGGGCCGCAACGTGGCCACCACCGAGGGCGCGGTGGTGTTCGAGAACGAACTGTTCCAGCTGCTCGAATACAAGCCGCTCACCGCCAAGGTGTACGAGCGGCCGTTTTTGCTGGTGCCGCCGTGCATCAACAAGTTCTACATCCTGGATCTGCAGCCCGAGAATTCGCTGATCCGCTATGCCGTCGAGCAAGGCCACCGCACCTTTGTGGTGAGCTGGCGCAACCCCGACGACTCCCTGGGCCACAAGACCTGGGATGACTATGTCGAAGACGGCGTGATGGCCGCCATCGACGTGGTGCAGAACATCACGGGTGCCGAACAGATCAATGCCCTGGGTTTTTGCGTGGGCGGCACCATCCTGAGCAATGCGCTGGCCGTGCTGGCTGCGCGCGGCGATGAGCCCGTGGCCAGCGCCACCTTTTTGACCACGCTCATCGACTTCACCGACACCGGCATCCTGGACGTGTTCATCGACGAGAACTTCGTGAAGTTCCGCGAGATGCAGATGGGCAAGGGCGGGCTCATGAAAGGGCAGGACCTGGCCTCGACCTTCAGCTTCCTGCGGCCCAACGATCTGGTGTGGAACTACGTGGTGGGCAACTACCTCAAGGGCGAAACACCGCCACCGTTCGATCTGCTGTACTGGAACAGCGACAGCACCAACCTGCCCGGGCCGTTCTACGCCTGGTACCTGCGCAATTTCTACCTCGAAAACAACCTGGTCCAGCCCGGCAAGCTCACCGTCTGCGGCGAGAAGATGGACCTGACCAACCTCACGCTGCCGGTCTATATCTACGGCTCGCGCGAAGACCATATCGTGCCCATCAATGCGGCCTATGCCTCCACCCAGGTGCTGCCCGGCAAGAAGCGCTTTGTGATGGGCGCCTCGGGGCATATCGCCGGTGTGATCAACCCGCCCGCCAAGGGCAAGCGCAGCCACTGGATTCGCGCCGACGGCAAGCTGCCCGCAACGCTCGACCAATGGCTGGAAGGCGCCACGGAGTACCCGGGTAGCTGGTGGACCGACTGGTCCGGCTGGCTCAAGGGCCACGCCGGCAAACAGGTTGCGGCACCCAAGGCCTACGGCAAAGGCGCCCGGTTCAAGGCCATCGAGCCGGCACCTGGCCGCTACGTGAAGCAAAAGGCCTGAGCGAACCGCTCCAAAGGGCTGCGAGAATCTGAAAACTCTCCGGGGCGCGTGCTTTCGCCCCCACCGATTTACTTCGAAAGGACTTTCCATGGAAGACATCGTCATTGTTTCTGCTGCCCGCACTGCCGTGGGTAAATTTGGTGGCGCTCTGGCCAAGACGCCCGCCACCGAACTGGGCTCCATCGTGATCCGCGAGGCCATCGCGCGGGCCGGGCTGGCGTCCGACCAGATCGGCGAAGTCATCATGGGCCAGGTGCTGACGGCTGGCGTAGGCCAGAACCCCGCGCGCCAGGCGATGATGAAGGCCGGCGTGGCCAAGGAAACACCGGCCCTCACCATCAATGCAGTCTGTGGCTCGGGCCTCAAGGCGGTGATGCTGGCGGCCCAGGCCGTGGCCTGGGGTGACAGCGAAATCGTGGTGGCCGGCGGCCAGGAAAACATGAGCCTTTCGCCCCACGTGCTCAACGGTTCGCGCGACGGCCAGCGCATGGGCGACTGGAAAATGGTCGACTCCATGATCGTCGATGGCCTGTGGGACGTGTACAACCAGTACCACATGGGCATCACGGCAGAAAACGTGGCCAAGGCCTACGGCATCACCCGCGACATGCAGGACGCCCTGGCCCTGGGCAGCCAGCAAAAGGCCGCCGCCGCGCAGGACGCAGGCAAGTTTGCCGATGAAATCGTGGGCGTGAGCCTGGCCCAGAAGAAGGGCGACCCCATCCTCTTCAATGCCGACGAATACCTGAACCGCAAGACCAATGCCGAAGTGCTGACCGGCCTGCGCCCGGCCTTCGACAAGGCGGGCAGCGTGACGGCGGGCAATGCCTCGGGCATCAACGATGGCGCCGCTGCCGTGGTGGTGATGAGCGCCAAGAAGGCTGCCGCCCTGGGCCTCAAGCCCCTGGCCCGCATTGCCGCCTTTGGCACCAGCGGCCTCGACCCGGCCACCATGGGCATGGGCCCGGTGCCCGCCTCGCGCAAGGCGCTGCAGCGCGCGGGCTGGAACGCTGCCGACGTGGACCTGTTCGAGCTGAACGAAGCCTTTGCAGCGCAAGCCTGCGCCGTCAACAAGGAACTGGCCATCGACCCCGCGAAGGTCAACGTGAACGGTGGCGCCATTGCCATCGGCCACCCCATTGGTGCGTCCGGCTGCCGCATCCTGGTCACGCTGCTGCACGAGATGCAGCGCCGCGACGCCCGGAAGGGCCTGGCGGCGCTGTGCATTGGCGGAGGGATGGGCGTGTCGCTGGCGCTGGAGCGCTGAGGGTACCCGCACGCCGCCTGCAAAGGCCCCCTTCAGAAGCCGCGTTGCCACGCGGCTTTTTTGTTGCCGGTGGTGTTTGATGCCGCAGGCAGGGCGCACAGGCCTGTGCCCGCGGAGGCAGCCGCTGCGGGTGTGCTTATGCCGAAACGCGGTCTGGCGAGGACGGTTTGTGCCGGATCGCGGCCCTTTCTGCCATGCACAGCACGCGGGTGGGGATCGATCGGTGCAGTCTTGCAGAAAAAACGAAGGCTTCCGTGTTTTTCTTCACCGCAGCGTATCAATTCTTGGGTAGAGTGGGTGCGGAGCACATCACAACCAGGAGAAATCAAATGAGCCAGAAAGTAGCGTATGTCACCGGCGGCATGGGTGGCATCGGCACCGCCATCTGCCAGCGTTTGCACAAGGAGGGGTTCACGGTCATCGCCGGCTGTGGCCCCACGCGAGACTTCAGCAAGTGGCTCGATGAGCAAAAAGCGCTGGGCTACACCTTTTACGCATCGGTGGGCAATGTCGGCGACTGGGATTCCACCGTGGAAGCCTTCACCAAGACCAAGGCCGAACATGGTTCGATCGATGTGCTGGTGAACAACGCCGGTATCACGCGCGATCGCATGTTCCTCAAGATGACCCGCGAGGACTGGGACCAGGTGATCGAGACCAACCTCAACAGCATGTTCAATGTCACCAAGCAGGTGGTGGCCGACATGGTGGAAAAGGGCTGGGGCCGCATCATCAACATCAGCAGCGTGAATGGCGAGAAGGGCCAGGCGGGGCAGACCAACTATTCGGCCGCCAAGGCCGGCATGCACGGCTTTTCCATGGCGCTGGCGCAGGAACTGGCCACCAAGGGCGTGACGGTGAATACCGTGAGCCCGGGTTACATCGGCACTGACATGGTCAAGGCCATTCGCCCCGATGTGCTGGAGAAGATCGTGGCCACCGTGCCCGTCAAGCGCCTGGGCGAGCCCAGCGAAATTGCCTCCATCATCGCCTGGCTGGCTTCGGAAGAGGGAGGCTACGCCACCGGGGCTGATTTCTCCGTCAACGGTGGCTTGCACATGGGCTGACACGAAGCCCCGAAGCCGACAACAAAAAACCCCGCAATGCGGGGTTTTTTTGTTGAGAGGAACATGGATGAAGGGGCTACCACCGCCATGGTGGGCGGCTGCCACGCCCTCAAAGGCGGGCCGGTGCGCGTTTGCGGTCGCGTTCGTCTTCGGGCCAGGCGGACAAGATTGCGGTGGTATTCATACTGGAAAACTCCTGTGATGTACCAACAACGCGCTCACTCAAGGCTTGGTTGACGTCCAAACGCAAAAAAATGCAACCGTATCACTCGCTATTTTGATGAGAAAATTTGCTTCAAAAATAATAGCTGTCAGCGCAGGTATTTATTGGCTTAAAGACCAATAAATATCGGAAGAAATTACAAGATTTTACGTATCAGGCGCTGGCGCTCACGCCCATTTCTTCCAACTCAGCAGAAATTTCCAGCCAGCGTTCTTCCAGCCGTGCCGTTTCGTCGTGGCCGGTTTTCAGGCGCCGGCCCAGGTCGGCGATTTCCGCGGGCGCCAGCGCCTGGGTGAGGCGTTCTTCCAGGCCGGCCCGCTCGGCGACCAGGGTGGCCAGGCGTTGGTCGATCTGTTCGATTTCGCGTTTCAGGGGCCGCTTTTTTTCCGCCAGCTGCTGGCGCGCCTGGGCATCGAGCTTGCGCTGTTCCTTGGCATCGACAGTGGGTTTGGCATCCATTCGGCCTTTGGCGCCTGTCTGGTTTGCGCTGGCAGCTATGGAAACAGGGGTGGTAACCGCCACGACAACGGGTGCAGGCGCTGCAGCGGCCTTGAGTGCCGCGCTTTCGGCCGCCGCTTCGGTCTTGGCCAGTTCGCGCTGGCGCTTGGCCTCATCGAGCAGGTAGCGCTGGTAATCGTCGAGATCGCCATCAAACGGCCCCACGGCACCGCGGCCGACCATCCAGAACTCGTCGCACACGGCGCGCAGCAGGGCGCGGTCGTGGCTGACCAGCATGACGGTACCTTCGAACTCGTTGAGCGCCATCGACAGCGCCTCGCGCGTGGCCAGGTCCAGGTGGTTGGTGGGCTCGTCGAGCAGCAGCAGGTTGGGGCGCTGCCAGACGATCATGGCCAGCACCAGGCGGGCTTTTTCGCCGCCGCTCATGCTGCCCACGCTCTGCTTGACCATGTCGCCGGTGAAGTTGAACGTGCCCAGGTAGCTGCGCAGGTCTTGCTCGCGGCTGGCTTCGCGGCTGTTGGGGCCCAGTTCGCGCGCCAGGCGGATCATGTGCTCCAGCGGGTTTTCGTGCGGGCGCAGCACGTCCAGTTCCTGCTGGGCAAAGTAGCCGATCGACAGGCCCTTGCCCTCGGTCACGGTGCCGGCCAGCGGCGCCATGGTGCGGGCAATGGTCTTGACCAGCGTGGATTTGCCCTGGCCGTTGGCACCCAGGATGCCGATGCGCTGGCCCGCCAGCACGCTGCTGCTGACGTTTTCCAGGATGGTGGTTTGCGCACCGTCTTCGGCGCGGTAGCCAAACGAGGCGTCGCTGATGGCCAGCATCGGGTTGGGTAGGTTCTGCGGCTCCTTGAATTCGAAGGTGAATTCGGCATCGGCCAGCACGGGGGCGATCTTTTCCATGCGGTCGAGCGCCTTGACCCGGCTTTGCGCCTGCTTGGCCTTGCTGGCCTTGGCCTTGAAGCGGTCGATGAACTTCTTGAGGTGGGCGATCTTTTCCTGCTGCTTGGCAAAGCTGGCCTGCTGCAATTCGAGCTGCTGGGCGCGCAGATCCTCGAACTTGCTGTAGTTGCCACCGTAGCGCGTGATCTGCGCGTTGTCGATGTGCATGGTGACGTTGGTCACGGCATCGAGGAACTCGCGGTCGTGGCTGATGACGATCATCGTGCCTTCGTAGCGCTTGAGCCAGGCTTCCAGCCAGACCAGGGCATCGAGGTCCAGGTGGTTGGTGGGCTCGTCGAGCAGCAGCAGATCAGACGGGCACATCAGCGCGCGGGCCAGCTGCAGGCGCATGCGCCAGCCGCCCGAGAAGCTGTTGACGGGTTTGTCCAGCTCGGACACCTTGAAGCCCAGGCCCAGGATCAGTGCCTGCGCACGTGGAATGGCGTCGTGGTCGCCGGCATCGGCCAGGTCGGTGTAGGCGTGGGCGATGGCCATGCCGTCATCTTCGGCTTCGGCCTGCACCAGTTGGGCGCGCAGTTCGACGAGGCGGGTGTCTCCGGTGACGACGAAGTCGGTGGCGGACTCATCGGTTTCGGGCATGTTCTGCGCGACCTGCGCCATGCGCCACTGGGGCGGGATGTAGAAATCGCCCCCGTCTTCGTGCAGGGAGCCATTGAACAGGGCAAACAGGCTGGATTTTCCGGCGCCGTTGCGGCCCACCAGACCGACTTTTTCGCCGGGGTTGATGGTGGCATTGACGCCATTGAGCAGCACCTTGGCGCTGCGGCGCAAGGTGACATTTTTAAGAGTGATCATCAGGAGGAAAAATAGGAAACCAGGGCCTGGCGTGTGGCCAGAAGCACCTGGTCTTCGCCCGCGCTGGTATCTATCCAGTACACGGGCAGCTGCCCGAAGGCCGCTTCAAAGTGGGCGCGTTCGTTGCCGATTTCGAGAATGAGGACCGCATTTTCGCTCATGCGTGCGGGGGCGTCCTGCAGCAGCTGGCGAATGAAGTCCATGCCATCGGTGCCGCCCGCCAGGGCCAGGGTGGGTTCTGCCAGGTATTCGGTGGGCAGTTGCGCCATGCTGGCCGCGTTGACGTAGGGCGGGTTGCACAGGATCAGGTCCCACGGGCCGGGCAACTGGGCCAGGCCGTCCGACAGCTGCAGCGCGATGCGGTCCTGCAGGCCGTGCCGGTCCACATTGATGCGGGCCACGGCCATTGCATCGGGCGAGATGTCGGCACCCGTGACTTCGACTTCGGGCCAGGCCATGGCCGCCAGCACGGCCAGGCTGCCGTTGCCGGTGCACAGGTCAAGCACGCGGCGCGTGTGCGCGCCCAGGAAATCATCGATGCTGCCATCGGCCAGCAGCTCGGCGATGAAGCTGCGCGGCACGATGGCGCGCTCGTCCACGTAAAACGGCACGCCCTGCAGCCAGGCCTCGCGGGTCAGGTAGGCGGCGGGTTTGCGGGTGCGGATGCGTTCTTCAAAAAGTGTAGCTGCCAGGGCAAGTTGATCCTGGTTTACAGGCTGATTTGCTACGGAATCTGGGCCATCGCCCAGGTTGCTGTCGAGCGGCAGCCCGAGGCGCCACAGCACCAGCCAGGCGGCTTCGTCCTGGGCATTGGTGGTGCCGTGCCCGAAGGAAACGCCCGCGGCGGTGAGCAGTGCGGCGCCCGACTGCACCAATGCACCCACGGTGGCGCCTTGCAAGACGGGCAGGGCGGTGGTGGAGCCGGTCATGCCGCGGCCGCCTGGGTGGCTGCGGGCGCCAGGCTGGCCATCTGGTTCAGGTTTTCGAGGGTGCGGCGGTAGATGGCCTTGAGCGGTTCGATGTCGGCCACGACCACATGCTCGTCGATCTTGTGGATGGTGGCGTTGGGCGGCCCCAGCTCAATCACCTGGGGGCAGATCTGCGCGATGAAGCGGCCGTCGCTGGTGCCACCGGTGGTGGACAGTTCGGTGCTCAGTCCGGTTTCGGCCAGGATGGCCCGCTGCACGGCCGTGACGAGGTCGCCCGGTGTGGTCAGGAAGGGCTGGCCGCCCAGCGTCCACTGCAGGTCGTATTCGAGGCCATGGCGGTTCAGCAGGGTGTGCACGCGCTGCTTGAGCTTTTCGGCGGTGGATTCGGTGGAGAAGCGGAAATTGAAGTCCACCACCACCTCGCCCGGAATCACATTGGTGGCGCCGGTGCCGCCATGCATGTTGCTGATCTGCCAGCTGGTGGGAGGAAAGAAGGCATTGCCCGGGTCCCACTCGGTGGCGGCCATCTCGGCCAGCGCCGGCAGCGCCTGGTGGATGGGGTTGCGTGCCAGCTGCGGATAGGCGATGTGGCCCTGGATGCCGCGCACGGTGAGCTTGCCGCTGAGCGTGCCGCGCCGGCCGTTCTTGATCATGTCGCCGGTCTTTTCGACCGAAGTGGGTTCGCCCACGATGCAGTAGTCGAGCGGCTCGCCGCGCGCCCGGAGCTGCTCTACCACCACCTTGGTGCCGTCCACCGAGGGGCCCTCCTCATCGCTGGTCAGCAGAAAGGCGATCGAGAGGTGCGGATCGGGGTGGGTGGCCAGGAATTCTTCCACCGCCACGACGAAGGCGGCGATGGAGGTTTTCATGTCGCTGGCGCCGCGGCCAAAAAGTTTGCCGTCCTTGTGCGTGGGCGTGAAGGGGTGGCTGCTCCACTGTGCCAGCGGGCCGGTGGGCACCACGTCGGTGTGACCGGCAAATACGATGGTCTTTGTAGCTTGCTGAGCAGATGGTGCAAGCGCCGCAGGCCGTTTTGCCCACAAATTGCTGACGCGGAAATGGTCGGGGCCACTGTCCAGGCGTTCGCACACAAAACCCAGCGGGGCCAGGCGTGCCGCCAGCAGGTCAAGGCAGCCGGCGTCCTCCGGCGTGAGGGAGGGCAGGGAGATGAGCTGTTCGGCCAGGTGCAGGGTGCGGGACATCGGGGAATTCAGGTGAGGCCGGGTCAGGCGGCTTTGACGTCCAGCACGATTTCGGTGAAAGAAGGTTGGTCGTCGGGGATGTCCCGCGCCTCTTTCTGGGCCCTGGCAGCGTTGGCCGCCAGGGCGAAGTCGTTTTGCAGACGCCACATGAGGTTGGTGGGCGAGTCGGCGTGGGCCAGTCCTTCCTTGCGGTCGATCTTGCCTTCCATGATGTGGTGGGCCAGGGCTTCTTCGAAGGTCTGCGAGCCTTCGGCCATGGATTTTTCCATGGCCTCCTTCACGCCCGAGAAGTCGCCCTTTTCCACCAGCTCGGAAACGAGCTTGGTGTTGAGCATGATTTCCACGGCGGGCACGCGGCCACCTTCCACCGTGCGCACCAGTCGCTGCGACACCACCGCCTTGAGCGCCGATGCCAGATCGCCCAGCATGGTGGGGCGCACCTCGACGGGGTAAAAGCTCAAAATCCGGTTGAGCGCGTGGTAGCTGTTGTTGCCGTGCAGCGTGGCCAGGCACAGGTGGCCGGACTGTGCATAGGCAATGGCCGCCGACATGGTTTCCCGGTCGCGGATTTCACCGATCAGGATCACGTCAGGGGCCTGGCGCAGTGCGTTCCTGAGAGCCGTCTGCAGCGACTGGGTGTCGCTGCCGATCTCGCGCTGGTTCACGATCGATTTCTTGTTCTTGAACTGGTATTCCACCGGGTCCTCGATGGTGAGGATGTGCCCGGTCAGCTGTTCGTTGCGGCTGTCGATCATCGACGCCAGCGTGGTGCTCTTGCCCGAGCCCGTGGCGCCCACCACCAGGATGAGGCCGCGCTTTTCCATGATCAGTTCGCGCAGAACGGGCGGCAGGCCCAGCGAACCGAGCTCGGGTATGTGCTGCGAGATGAAGCGGATGACCACCGCATAACTGCCGCGCTGGCGCATGGCGCTGACACGGAAACGACCCACACCGGTCAGCGGCACGCCCATGTTGAGTTCGCCGGTTTCTTCCAGCTCTTCGATGCGGTCCGGTGGCACCACCTCGGAGAGCAGGTTGCGCGGCGCGTCGGGCGGCAGGATCTGGTTGTTGATCGGCACGCATTCGCCGTTGATCTTGATCAGCGCTGGCGCGTTGGCCGACAGATAGACATCGGAGGCCTTCTTCTCCGCCATCAGGCGCAGGATTCGTTCCATCGTGCTCATGGTGTTTCCCTCTCGTTGTTCGTGTCGGCTGTGGTGGCAATTGCGCTGGCGTGGGCGGTCAGCCGCGCTCAGTCGCGCAGCAGATCATTCAGGCTGGTCGTCGAGCGGGTCTTGGCATCCACCTTCTTGACGATGATGGCGGCGTACATGCTGTACTTGCCGCCTTCCTTGGGCAGGCTGCCGCTGATGACCACCGAGCCGGCGGGCACGCGGCCGTAGCTGATTTCGCCGGTGGAGCGGTCATAGATCGGGGTGCTCTGGCCGAGGTACACGCCCATGCTGATGACGGAGTTTTCTTCCACGATCACGCCTTCGACCACTTCGGAGCGGGCACCGATGAAGCAGTTGTCTTCGATGATGGTGGGGTTGGCCTGCAGCGGCTCTAGCACGCCGCCCAGGCCCACGCCGCCCGACAGGTGCACGTTCTTGCCCACCTGCGCGCAGCTGCCCACGGTGGCCCAGGTATCGACCATCGTGCCTTCATCGACATACGCGCCGATGTTCACGTAGGACGGCATCAGGATGGCGCCCTTGGCGATGAAGCTGCCGCGGCGCGCCACGGCCGGTGGCACCACGCGCACGCCGGTGGCGGCCATTTCGTCGGCGCTGAGATTGCCGAACTTGGTGGGCACCTTGTCATAAAACCCCAGGTCGCCGGCCTCGATGAGTTCGTTGTCCTTGAGGCGGAACGACAGCAGCACGGCCTTCTTGATCCATTGGTGCACGGTCCACTGGCCCACGCCTTCGCGGGTGGCGACGCGCAGCTTGCCGTTGTTGAGCTCGGAAATCACATGCTCGACTGCGTCCTGCACTTCTTTGGGAGCGGAGGCGGGCGAGAGGTTGGCGCGGTTGTCCCAGGCGTTGTCGATGAGGGTCTGGAGTTGTTGGGTCATGGTGTCAGGCAGTACGGGATTGGATGAATTGGACGATGCGCAGCGCGGCTTCCACGCATTCTTCGGTATCGGCCACCAGGGCCATGCGCACGCGCTGGGCGCCGGGGTTGCTGCCCTGGGCCTCGCGGGCCAGGTAGCTGCCCGGCAGCACGGTGACATTGTATTGAGCCAGCAAGGCCTGGGCGAACTCGGTGTCGGTCATGCCCAGGGCCTCGGGCACCCTGGCCCAGAGGTAAAAGCCGGCGTCAGGCAAGGAGACATCCATCACGCCGGCGAGCAGGGGCGTGACCTGCGCAAACTTCTTGCGGTAGAGCGTGCGGTTTTCCACCACATGCTGCTCGTCGCTCCAGGCGGCGATGCTGGCGGCCTGCACCACCGGCCCCATGGCGCTGCCGTGGTAGGTGCGGTACAGCAAGAAGGCCTTCATCAGGGCGGCATCACCGGCCACAAAGCCGCTGCGCAGCCCCGGCACATTGCTGCGCTTGGACAGGCTGGTGAATGACACCAGGTTCTTGAAGTCGCTGCGCCCCAGTTGGGCGGCCGCCTGCAGGCCCCCCAGCGGGGGCTCGTCGCGGAAGTAGATCTCGCTGTAACACTCGTCCGAGGCGATGACGAAGCCATGGCGGTCGCTCAGCTCGAACAGCTTTTGCCATTCGGACAGCGGCATCACGGCGCCTGTCGGGTTGCCGGGCGAGCAGACAAACAGCAGCTGCGTGCGCTGCCACACCGCCTCGGGCACGCTGTCCCAGTCCACCGCAAAGTTGCGGGCCGGGTCGCTGGGGGCGTAATAGGGTGTTGCGCCGGCCAGTACGGCCGCGCCTTCGTAGATTTGATAGAACGGGTTGGGGCAAACCACCACGGGCTGGCCTCGGGACGGGTCGATCACGGTCTGGGCAAAGGCAAACAGGGCTTCGCGCGATCCGTTCACGGGAAGTACCTGGGTGCCGGCATCCACGGCCAGGCCGTAGCGTTTCGACAGCCAGGCAGAAAACGCCTCGCGCAGGCGCAACTCGCCCGCCGTGGCTGGATAGCTGGCCAGCCCGCCCAGGTTGGCGCTGATGGCATCCTTGATGAACTGCGGCGTAGGGTGGCGCGGCTCACCCATGCCCAGGCTGATCGGACTCAAGGCCGCAGGGGGGGTGACCCCCGAAAAAAGCTGCCGCAGCCGCTCGAATGGGTAGGGCTGCAGATGGGAAAGCAGGGGATTCATGGGGCTGCATTATGGGCGATGCCTTGCCCGCGCTGACCGTGCCGCCACGCTGAAAAGGGGATCACCGAAGGAAAACCCATGAGGCCTGCATGTGTCAATCCGGCGTAAGTGGCGCTTTTCCGTATGTCTGTCGCTATTTGAAACCTGTCGGAGATGCCATGCCAGGGTTCTGCTTGCTGCGGCCGGGCCAGTGGCTTATGCGCTGGCTCCCTCTGTCCGGCTGGCAAGTACCGCTATTTCGGCTGCAGCGGCGGGCTCATCGCGAGGCAGGGCCTCGCCGCTGCCGTGCACGGGCCATGGCCGCTGCGATGGCGGCCTGGCGTGTCTCCTGCGCCGTCGAGGCCGTGGAGGCCGGCGAAGCCGGTGCAGTGCCCGCATCAGGGGGGAGGGGCGTGCCGCCATCTGGCCCGGCCTCGGGTGGTTCGGCGCCGGTCTGCGCCAGCCGTTGCTGGCGCGCGGTGTAGCGCTGGCGTGCGGCGTCGGCCTGGGCCGGGGTCCAGGCGGCCCAGCCGGTGGCGCTGCCGCTGGCATTTTCCAGCTGGATGCAGTCCACGGGGCACACCGGTATGCACAACTCGCAACCCGTGCAATGGGCTGGCATCACGGTGTGCATGAGCTTGTTGGCGCCCACGATGGCATCGGTGGGGCAGGCCTTGATGCACAGGGTGCAGCCAATGCACCAGTTTTCATCGATGACGGCCACCGTCCGCGGGGCCTCCAGTCCGTGGTCTGGATTGAGCGGCTGCACGGCCTGGCCCGTGATGGCCGCCAACCGGGCCACCCCCTCCTGTCCGCCCGGTGGGCACTGGTTGATGGATGCGATTCCTGCGGCGATGGCCTGCGCATAGCTGGCGCAGTCGGGGTAGCCGCAGCGGGTGCACTGCGTCTGGGGCAGGGCCGCGTTGATGCGCTCTGCCAGTTCGTCCACGTTCTGCCGCAAGCCTGGCATCAGGCCTTGCGTGCTGCGGAGCGCTTGGCGCCGGGCGTTGCCGGCGCTGCGGTCTTGGCAATGGCTTCACCGCCCGCGGGCTTGACCCACCGGGTGGCCACACCGGCCGGTGCCGGGTTTGAGCGGACTTCCTGCACGGCCTTGGGCGCAGAGGCCTTGGCAGGACGCGGGGCGGTGGCTGACTTGGCGGCGCGCGCGCTGGTGGCCTGCGGAGCTGCTTTGGCAGCAGCTTGCATCGGCGCGGCAGGTGCCACCACGGGTGCGCTCGGTGCGGGGGCTGCGCTGACCGACACGACCGGTTCGTTGGCCGGTGCGGGCGTGGAGGGTTGGGCTCGGGGCGCCTGGTGCTGCTGGATGAAGGCGCGCACCTTGGGATACACGATCTCGCGCCAGCGCCGACCGCTGAAAATGCCGTAGTGACCCGCGCCCTTGGCTTCAAGGTGGTGCTGCTCCTTGCGCTCGATGCCGGTGCACAGGTCGTGCGCGGCCTCCGTCTGGCCCGAGCCGGAGATGTCGTCGATCTCGCCCTCTACCGTGAACAGCGCGGTGGTCGTGATGTCCTGCGGACGCACGCGCTCGATCTTGCCTTCGGGCGAGCGCACATCCCAGGTGCCGTTGACCAGGCTGTAGTCCTGGAACACGGTCTTGATGGTTTCCAGGTAGTAATCCGCATCCATGTCCAGCACGGCGTTGTATTCGTCGTAGAACTTGCGGTGCGCTTCGGCGCTGGCGTCGTCGCCCTTGATCAGGTCCTTGAAATAGTCGTAGTGGCTGGTGGCATGGCGGTCGGGGTTCATGGCCACAAAGCCGGTGTACTGGAGGAAACCGGGGTACACGAGGCGGCCGGCGCCCGGAAAGTTGTCGGGCACCCGGAAGATCACGTTGTTTTCAAACCACTCGTAGCTGCGGTTCGTGGCCAGGTTGTTCACCGTGGTGGGGGACCTGCGTGCATCGATGGGGCCACCCATCATGGTCATGGTGATGGGGGTGGTTTCGCCCCGGCTGGCCATCAGCGACACGGCGGCCAGCACCGGCACGGTGGGCTGGCAGACACTGATCACATGGCAGTTGCCATAGATGCCCTGCAGGTGGCGAATAAACTCCTGCACATAGTTCACATAGTCGTCGAGGTGGAACTCCCCCTCGGACAGGGGCACCAGGCGGGCACTGCGCCAGTCGGTGATGTAGACCTTGTGGTCCTTGAGCATGGTGCGCACGGTGTCGCGCAGCAAGGTGGCGTAGTGGCCCGACAGCGGCGCCACGATCAGCACCACGGGCTGGGTCTTGAGCTTGGTCAGCGTGGCCGGATCGTCCGAAAAGCGCTTGAAACGGCGCAGTTCGCAAAAGGGCTTGTTGATCTCGACGCGCTCATGGATGGCCACGCCCACGCCGTCCACATCCACCGTGGGAATGTCGAATTCCGGTTTTTCATAGCCCTTGCCCAGGCGGTAGAGCAGGTCGTAGCCGGCAGAAACGCGCTGCGCGAGCGGCATTTGGCTCAGGAAGGAGGAGGGGTGGCTGTACAGCTTGGAGGCCGCTTGGGCAAATTCGGCAAAGGGCTCCATTAAGGAGCGTTGGGTTTCGTAGATCTGGTAGAGCATGGGTGAAACTCCGTTATGTTGCAGTGCAATATAACAGCAACTCGTTACGAGTGTCTGGAGTGAAACCACCAATCCGAAGTCACCTGGGTGACAAGCCGGTGGCATCGGGGCATGGCCTGTATCTTTGTCTTTGATGCTATAAAAATTAGAGCTTCATGCGCAATACTGTTAATCGCTAACAGTAATTTTATTCTTGTTTTTTGCGTGCAACCTGGTGGTGCCGGGGCACGCTGCTGTCTTTGTCTGCCTCAAGGGCTGCCGTGCTCCTGCAGCCAGGCTTCGAAGCTTTCCCGCGCCACGTTGCGCAGGGCCGGGCGGAACGCGGTGCTGTTACTGAGGTACAGGCAATGGCGGATCACGGTGTAGGGGTTGAAGCTGCCCTGCGGGTTCTGTTCTTCAAAGTGCAGCTTGTAGCGTTTGACCACGGCGATGGTTTCACGCAGCAGCGCATTGAAACGCGCGCGCGTCATGCCGGGCGACCAGCCTTGGATGTCGTCCACGAAACTGTCCACCTTGTAGGGTTCGAACTCGAAATCCTTGAAGAAGTGGTTGGCAATCTTGAGGAAGGTGAAGGCGTTGAGCTCGCTGCCGGGGGGCGCTAGCTTGTCTGCCATCGGTGCTCCGGCTTCCGGGAGGACTTCGGCGGTTTCGTCGGGCGCCTCCAGCAACTCGGCTGCGGTGGCGTCGCGGATCTGGCGAAACTCGCGGTCGGCCAGCTCGAACAGTGCCGACAGCACATTGATGCGGCGCTTGAGCTGGCCAGGAATCGATTTCTTGTACTTGATCTTGTGGTCCAGCACGCTCCACGAGTCCTGGATGATGGTGCGCACCTGCAACTCAAAAGCATGGTCCGCGCAGGCGGCATGCTCAGGCAATGCCCGCCGGGCAGCGTTGAGCCGCAGGTCCAGGTGCAGGCCCTTGTAGCCAAACGAGGCCTCGGTGCCTTCCACGGCCGCTACCTTGTCGGTGACATCCATCACGTCAAAGTGCGAGCGCACCAGGCGGGCCACCTTGTCGAGCTCGTCTTCATACAGGCAAACCACGCGCACCCCGATCAGGTCGGTGATGTAGGGGGCAATCTCATAGGGCTGGTTGGCTTCTTCCAGCATCGGCCGGTATTTGCGGGTGAATTTACGGATGGACTCTTCCTTGTCCTTCACGCGCCCCTCGATCTTGGATACATCCACCTGCCCTGAAGGGGTCAGCAAGGAAGTGAGCAGGGCGACGAAGGACGCGCAGGCCTCCTGCAAACGGGGCAGATTCTGCGCATGGAAGGCATGGAAGCGGGTTTCTTCCCGTTCGAAGTCAAGCGATGGCATAGGGGGGCTTTCGAATGCACCTGTACCCCGGATCGTAAGGCCGGCATGGCCCTGTGTGGCTGTCGGGGGCAGGTCTGTTGCCGTGTTTGCATATCGCCACAGGGCAGGGGCAGTTCGCGGGGAAGCATACAAATACTTAGGGTCGCGAACTGTCAGCTTGCCCATAATGGCGCCAGGCAGTCCGGGCGTGTGCGCGCCACGGGAATCAGCGGACGGCCTGTCGTGCATTACAACCACCCATTTTTTAGATCCATGAGCCAGCCCCACCAGCCCGGCAAGCTGCCCGACACCGAAGGCCGCTGGCATCTGCTTGCACTGTTGGGCCCGGTGCTGGCGATTTTTTTGCTGGGGCTCACGTTCCTGTATTGGCAGGCCGCCGAGCGGGAGGCGGGGGCCAAAAGGCAGCAGGCGTTCACCGCCTCGGTGGCCCGCATCGTGGACAGCCTCAAGGACCGGATGGCCACCTACGAGTTGCTGTTGCGTGGTGTCAAGGGCTACTACGACGGCTCCAATGACATCGATCGCGACGAGTTCCAGGCTTATGTGGGGGCGCTGCGCCTGTCGGAAAGCCGACCCGGTCTGCAGGGCCTGGCGTATGCCCTGGACCTGCCGGCCGACCAGTTGGGCGTCCATACGGCGCACATCCGCGCGCGCGGCTCTTCTTCCTACACCGTGCATCCGGCGGGCGCACGCGCACGCTACACGCCCCTCACCCACATCGAGCCCCAGTCCAGCGACAACCTCAAGGTGCTGGGGTTTGATATCTCCACCGTGCCGGCCGCCCGCGAGGCGCTGGACCGTGCACGCGATACCGGACAACTGGCGCTGACCTCCCGGCTCCAGCTACGGCAGGATGTGGGCCGCGATGCCGTCAGCGGGCTGGTCATGTACCTGCCCATCTACCAGCGGAATGCCGACCTGGCCTCGGTCGAAGGCCGCCGGCGTGGCATCGTGGGCTGGGTGTCGGCCCCTTTCCGCATGTCCGAGCTGCTGCGGGGGATGGCGCAGCAGCTGGACTCGGACATCGACCTTGCCATCTACGACGGCGACCCGCAGGCCGGGGGCGGCCTGCTGCACGGGCGCGCGAACCTTCCTGCCGCCCCGGAAGGCGCGCTGCCGGGCCTGCGCGCTAGCCGCCCAATGGAGCTGGGTGGGCGCACCTGGACGCTGGTGATGCAGCCGTTGCCGGCTTTCGAGCAACGCTTCGAAGACCCGGACAACGGCCTGTTTGCCGCCATGGGCGCTGCCCTGAGCCTGCTGGTGGGCGGGCTGATCTGGGTGACGGCCACGGGCCGCGAGCGTGCCATGGGGCTGGCCCGCCGCATGACACAGGCGCTGCGCAGCACCCGCGACGACCTGGAAAGCATCCTCAACGCTGTTCCCGACCTGTTGTTCGAGGTGGGGCTGGATGGGCACATCCACCACTACCGCGCGGCGCGTTCGGCGCAATTGCTTGCACCGCCCGAGATGTTTCTGGGCCGGAAGATGGAGGAGATCCTGCCGCCCGAAGCCGCTGCAGGGTGGCGGGTGGCACTGCAGGCGGCCCACGACACGGGCTATTCGACCGGCCACCAGTACCACCTCGAACTGGGGCAACAGACCCACTGGTTCGAGCTGTCCATCGCCCGCAAGGAAAGCACTACACCGGGGCAGGAACCACGTTTCATCGCCTTGTCCCGCGATATCACGCAACGCAAGCTGGCCGAAGCCCGCACGCACCAGCTCGCTTACTTTGACGCACTGACCGGCCTTCCCAACCGCCGCATGCTGCTGGACCGCATGGACCATGCTCTGGCCTCGGCACGCAAGTCGGGGCAGGTGGGGGCCTTGTTGTTCATCGATCTGGATGACTTCAAGCAGATCAACGACGCCCGCGGACATTCGCTGGGGGACGAGCTGCTCAAGCAGGTGGCGCAACGCCTCACGCAGTTGCTGCGTCCTGGCGACACCGTCGCGCGCACAGGGGGTGACGAGTTCGTGATGCTCGTCAACGGCATGGCAACCGACATGGAATCCGCCGGGCGCAGTGCCCTGCTGGCGGCCGAGGCCGTGCGCACGGCGCTGGAGGCGCCCTACACCATAGACACCCACCTGTACAGCAGCACGGGCAGCATTGGCATCACCCTTTTTCCCAAGCGCGGTGAGGAGGTCGAAGACCTGCTGCGCGAGGCCGACACCGCCATGTACCGTGCCAAGGACCTGGGGCGCAACCGCATCCGCTTTTATGAAGCCGACATGCAGGCCGACGTGCAGGAGCGCCTGGCGCTGGAGCAGGACCTGAAAAAAGCCAGCACCGACGGCCAGCTGGCAGCCTTCGTGCAGTCGCAGGTAGATGCGTTTGGCGCGGTGGTCGGCGGCGAGCTGCTCATGCGCTGGAACCACCCGGTGCGCGGCAATGTGCCGCCCAGCCGCTTCATTCCGGTGGCGGAATCCTCGGGGCTGATACTGCGCCTGGGCGACTGGATGATCCTGCAAGCCTGCGAGACGCTGGCGCGCCTGCACGCAGCGGGGCAGGATCTTTCAATATCGGTCAACGTGAGCGAGCGCCAGTTCCGCCAGGACGACTTCGTTGAACGCGTGCGCGACCTGCTCGCGCAGACCGGGGCCTCGGCGGCCCAGCTTATCCTGGAAGTCACCGAAAGCCTGCTGATCGAAAACCTCGACGACACCATTGCCCGCATGACCGAGCTGGGGCAGCTCGGCGTGCGCTTCTCGATCGACGACTTTGGCACCGGCTATTCCAGCCTGGCCTACCTCAAGCGCCTGCCCCTGTTCGAGCTGAAGATCGACAAGAGCTTTGTGCAGGACACCCCCGACGACCCGAGCGACACCGCCATCGTACAGTCCATCATTTCGGTGGCAAGGCACCTCAAGCTGCGCGTGGTGGCCGAGGGCGTGGAAACACGCGCCCAGGCCGACTTTCTGGTCAGCAGCCATTGCGACTGCCTGCAGGGTTACCTGTTTTCCCGGCCAGAACCTCTGCAAGGATGGCTTGCGCGCCAGCTGGGCGGCGTGTAGGAACAGGTTCCAGGTGCGCGGGATCAGGCCTCGACCGGGCTGGCGTGCGCCAGTGCCATCACTTCGTGCGGCGGCAGGCCCTTGAGGCGGTGGTCGCTCCACACCTGGCGCCAGCGGCGTGAGCCTGCCAGCCCATGGCGCAGGCCCAGCATGTGCCGGGCGATGCTGGCCCAGGGCGTGCCATGCGCAGCGGCCTCGCGCGCCATGTAGTCCACCATGGCGGCCTCCACGTCCTCGCGGGTGAGCGTGCTTTGCGGGGCGCCGTAGTACAGCGCATCCCAGCGCGCCAGCCACCAGGGGTTGTGATACGCCTCGCGGCCCACCATCACGCCATCAAGCCCCGCCAGCTGCTCCTGCACGGCCGCATCGGTGTTCAGGCCGCCATTGATGGCAAAGGTCAGGTGTGGAAAATCGGCCTTGAGCTGGCGCACCACCTCGTAGCGCAGCGGTGGCACTTCGCGGTTCTCCTTGGGCGACAGGCCTTTGAGCCAGGCATTGCGCGCATGCACGATGAACACCGTGCACCCCGCAGCAGCCACGGTGCCCACGAAGTCGCGCACGAAGCCGTAGCTCTCGTCCTTGTCGATGCCGATGCGGTGCTTGACGGTAACGGGCACCTGCACCACGTCCACCATGGCCTTCACGCAGTCGGCCACCAGCTGGGGTTCGTTCATCAGGCAGGCGCCAAAGGCCCCGCGCTGCACACGCTCGCTGGGACAGCCGCAGTTGAGGTTGATCTCGTCATAGCCCCACTGTTCGCCCAGCCGCGCGCAATGCGCCAGATCGGCGGGCTCGCTGCCGCCCAGCTGCAGCGCCACGGGGTGCTCTTCGGCGTTGAAGCGCAGATGGCGCTGTACATCGCCATGCACCAGCGCGCCCGTGGTCACCATCTCGGTGTACAGCAGCGTGTGCCGGCTCAGCAGCCGGTGCAGATAGCGGCAGTGGCGGTCAGACCAATCCATCATCGGCGCAACGGACATGCGCCAGGGGCTCAGTGTGGGTTCCACAGTCAAGACAGCAGGGGAAGGGGGGTTGCAGCGGCGCTTGGCAGGACACCGTGCCCTGGCAAAGCTGCAGATGAAAAGCCGTGATTATCCCACCGGTGCCGCGCGGGTGCCCGATGAGGGTTATGTATCAGAACGGTCGCCAGCGCTTCATCCATGAGCACTGGTAGCTATCAAATTTGATAGCTGCTGTCAGCGCGATCCGAATTTCTGGTACATGCCCTCGATGGCTTCGGCGAAATGCAGCATCAGGTTGTTGCGCTTGAGCTTGAGCGTTGGCGTCAGGAAGGTGTTTTCAATCGTCCAGGGCGTGAGCGTCAGGTGCACCGCGCGCGGCACGGCGTAGCGGGGGAAGCTGGCGGTGTTTTTCTCCATGCGCGCCAGCACGGCCCGGTGCACGCTGGCATGGTTCAGGCTGCCGGTGTCTTGCGGGTTCAGTCCCAGGTCGGCCGCAAGGCGCTGCCATTCATCTTGCTTTAGCACCGCCACGCAGGCGATGAAGGGGCGGTTCTCGCCCACCACAAAGGCCTGTTCCAGCAGCGGGTCGGCCAGCAGCGCCAGCTCCAGGTCGGCCGGAGGCACTTTTTCGCCGGTGGAGGTGACGATGATTTCCTTGATGCGGCCCTTGATGGTGATGCGGCCCTCCACGATCTCGGCCTGGTCACCTGTGCCCAGCCAGCCGTCGGGGCTCAAAACCCTGGCGGTGTCTTCGGGGCGTTTCCAGTAGCCCTGCATGACGATGGGGCCGCGCACCTGCAGCTCGCGGTTGTCGCCAATGCGCACCTCCACGCCGGGCAGGGCGCGGCCCACGCAGGCGGGGTCGTTGTCGTCGAGCGAATTGACCGACACCACGGGTGCGGTCTCGGTCATGCCGTAGCCTTGCACCAGGGGCAGGCCCAGGCCCAGAAAGCATTTGGCAATGGTGGGTGACAGCGGAGCGCCGCCACTCACGGCCACGCGCACGCGGCCGCCAAACTGCGCCAGCAGGGGCTTGGCCACCAGGGCGCGCAGCAGCGGCCAGGGCAGGGCGGCCATCCATCCGGCGGCCTGGCTGCCGGCGTCCGGCTGCGGCGCGGGCAGGCCCTGGGCGGCACAAAACCGTGCCCAGCCCTTGTGCTGCGCGGCCTCAAACAGCTGCATCTTCCAGGGCGTGGGCGACAGCTTTTCGAGCAGCCTGGCGTGGATGCGTTCATAGATGCGCGGCACCGACACCAGCACCGTGGGGCGCACGGTTTTCAGGTCTTCGGCCAGCAGGGGCACCGAGCGCGCATAGGCCACGCAGCTGCCCGCGGCCATCGGCAGGTAGTAGCCGCCCGTGCGCTCGAAGGTATGCGAGAGCGGCAGGAACGACAGAAAAACGTCGTCCACCGTGGGGGCGATGCGTTCCAGCACCGCCTTCACGTCGCTGATCACGTTGCGGTGCGTGAGCATCACGCCCTTGGGTTTGCCGGTGGTGCCCGAGGTATAGACCAGGGCGGCCAAGTCATCGGGGCCGGGCGGTGTGGGTGCTGGCGCCTCGGCGGCCTGTGCCGCGCCGGCCAGCCATTGCGCCAGCGAGCCGACGGCGGGGCCATCGGTGGTGGCGGCAGACGGCGCGAACTTGGCATCTTCGTCGGTCACCACCACGGCGCGCAGCGCCGGAAACGCGGTGCCAACGTCCCGGATCTTCTCCCACTGCACCGCCTGGCCCACGATGAGCAGCGAGGCCTCGCAGTCGGCCACGATGTAGGCAATGCTGCCGGGGTTGTCGATGGCGTGCAGGGGCACCGGCACGCAGCCCGTGGCCAGCGTGGACTGGTCGGCGCACATGGCGTTCAGGCCGTTGGGCAGCAGGATGGCCACGCGGGCGGCGGCGGGTAGCTGCAGGGCCGCCAGGGCCCGTGACCACTGCGCCACACGCTGTGCGGTCTGCCCCCAGGTCAGGCGGGTCCAGGCATGCGTGGCGGGGTCGAACGCGCGGTAGGCTTCGGCGTCGGGGGTGCGGGCAGTGCGGTAAGCAAGAAGCTGGGGTAGCGTTTCGACGCTGGCGAGATCGGGCGAAGAAGAGGTCATCAGGCGTGGATTGGTGCGCGGGCATGCCGCCGGGGCGCATGGCTGCGGGAAAACCCGAATCATCATACCGACTGCGGTGCAGAGGCTGCTTCGCGGTGCGCCACCGTGGTGCGGGTAGCGCGCCACGGGCCAGAGCTTGCCGGTGCGCGGCTGTGCCCAGTGCGTGCATTTACGGGGTAGATACGTCTGCATCAACACCGCTTCACGCAGAGCGCCTACAGTGAAAACATATTTCGGAGAGGGTCAATGCGCAACATTCAACGCTTTTTCGGGGCCTTTCTTTGCATCCTGACGGGGCTATGGCTGTTGGCCGAACTGATGACCTGGTCGGCGCCTGCCAATTTCTTCGCCTGGCGGGCGATACTGATGCAGTACAGCGGGGTGCTGGGCATTGGTGTCATGAGTGTGGCCATGGTGCTGGCCGTGCGCCCGGTGGTGTTCGAGCCCTACCTGGGCGGCCTGGACAAGATGTACCGCCTGCACAAGTGGCTGGGTATCTCGGGCCTGGTGATTTCGGTGGCCCACTGGCTGCTGGCCCAGGGGACCAAGTGGGCCGTGGGCTGGGGCTGGCTGCAGCGCCCACCACACGGCTCAGGCGGCCCGCGCCCCGAACTGCTGGATGCGCCCATCCAGCAGTTCTTTCTGAGCCAGCGCGGCCTGGCCGAGAGCATTGGCGAGTGGGCCTTCTATGCGGCCGCGCTGCTGATGGTGTTGGCGCTGGTCAAGCGGTTTCCGTGCCGGTATTTCTTCAAGACGCACCGCCTGCTGGCCGTGGCTTATCTGGCGCTGGTGTGGCACTCGGTGGTCTTGCTCAAGTTTGACTACTGGGGCGGCGTGCTCGGCCCGGTGATGGCGGTGCTGATGGCCGCGGGCACGGTGGCGGCCCTGATGGTACTATTTCGGCGCGTGGCGGTGGGCCGGCAGGTGGTGGGCGAGGTGGCCGCCATCCGGCGCCATGAATCGCTGAACGTGGTGGCGGTGGACATTCTGTGCAAAGGCCGCTGGGCGGGGCACGAGTCTGGCCAGTTCGCCTTCGTCACCCTGCACGACGACGAGGGGCCGCACCCTTACACCATCTCGTCGGCGTGGACGGGCGACGGCCACATCACCTTCATCATCAAGGCGCTGGGCGACTACACCCGCACGCTGGGAAAGCGCTTGCGCGTGGGCGATGTGGTCCAGCTCGAAGGGCCTTACGGCCGGTTCAATTTCCAGGGCGCGCAAAAGCGGCAGATCTGGGTGGGCGCCGGCATTGGCATCACGCCCTTCATTGCCCGCATGCAGGCGCTGGCGGCACAACCCGATGGCAAGAGCGTCGATCTGTTCCACCCCACGGCGGTGTACGACGATCACGCCATCGGCCTGATGACCCGTGACGCCGAGGCCGCCGGGGTGCGCCTGCATGTGCTGTGGAGCGAGAGGGACGGCCTGCTCAACGCGGCGCGCCTGACCGGGCTGGTGCCCGAATGGCGCGATGCCGATGTCTGGTTTTGCGGCCCTGCGCCTTTCGGCCGGTCGCTGAAAAAAGACCTGATCGCCATGGGTCTGCCCGAATCCCGCTTCCACCAGGAGCTGTTTCAGATGCGGTGACCCCCGCCTCTGCAGGCGCGGCGATGGCCATGCTCAGGCTGCGGCTTCCAGCCCCTGGGCAAAGTGCGCCTGCATGGCCTGGATGGTTTTCTGCGCATCGCGCGCCACCATGGCCGCCAGGATGGCGCGGTGCTCGTTCAGCGAGTCCTCGATACGCCCCTGTTTGAGCAGCGAGTTGTGGCGGTTGAGCTTCATCACCTTGCGCAGGTCGGCCACCATCTGGCTGCGCCAGCGGTTGTCGGCCAGTTCCAGCAGCAGCATGTGAAAGCGCTCGTTCACGGCAAAAAAACGCTCGCGCTCACCGGCGGCGGCTTCCAGTTCGGTGTGCAGATCCTGCAGCGTCTGCAATTGGGCTGCGGTCGCCCTGGTGGCCACCACGCCGGCGGCGTCGCTCTCCAGCAGGCTGAGCAGGTGGTACACGTCGCGCAGGTCTTTTTCGCTCATCTCGGTCACATAGGCGCCACGGCGCACCTTCATCGTGACCAGGCCTTCGGCGGCCAGCACTTTCAGCGCCTCGCGCAGCGGCGTGCGGCTGATGCCGAACTCTTCGGCAATCTTGAGCTCGTCGATCCAGCTGCCGGGCTCCAGCTCGCGGCGGAAGATGCGCTGGCGCAATTGCTCCGCCACTTCGACATACAGGGCGCGGGGCGTGAGGGTGAGGGCAGACATGGGACGGATTGTAAGCGGACAATAATATTTTGAATGAATAATTATGAATGATGTAAACTCGCCGCCACATCGGGGCATGCCCTGAGACCGTCCAACGCCATCTTCGGAGAAGCCTTCGCCATGAGTGACAAACCCCACAACAACGCGTCCGAGTTCGCCGCTGCTTCGCTGCAGGCCTGGGCCAAGGCCGCAGCAAAGTCGGCCCCCGGTGGCGATGTGAATGCCCTGAACTGGGTCACGCCCGATGGCATCACCGTCAAGCCGCTGTACACCGCCGAAGACACGGCCGGCCTGCCGTATGCCAACACCTTGCCCGGCTTTGAGCCCTATCTGCGCGGCCCGCAGGCCACCATGTATGCCGTGCGCCCCTGGACGATCCGCCAGTACGCGGGCTTTTCCACCGCTGAAGAATCCAATGCCTTCTACCGCAAGGCCCTGGCCGCTGGCGGCCAGGGCGTGTCGGTCGCGTTTGACCTAGCCACCCACCGGGGTTATGACAGTGATCACCCGCGCGTGACCGGCGACGTGGGCAAGGCCGGTGTGGCGATTGATTCGGTCGAGGACATGAAGATCCTGTTCGACCAGATCCCGCTGGACAAGGTGAGCGTCTCCATGACCATGAACGGCGCCGTGCTGCCCGTGCTGGCGGGCTACGTGGTGGCGGCGGAAGAGCAGGGTGTCTCGCAAGACAAACTGAGCGGAACGATTCAGAACGACATTCTGAAAGAGTTCATGGTGCGCAACACCTACATCTACCCGCCCAAGCCCTCGATGCGCATCATCGGCGACATCATTGGCTACACGGCCAGGAACATGCCCAAGTTCAACTCGATCTCGATCTCGGGCTACCACATGCAGGAAGCCGGGGCCAACCAGGCGCTCGAACTCGCTTTCACGCTGGCCGACGGCAAGGAATACGTCAAGACCGCCATCGCCTCGGGCCTGGACGTGGACGAGTTCGCCGGGCGCCTGAGTTTCTTCTGGGCCATCGGCATGAACTTCTACCTCGAAGTGGCCAAGATGCGCGCGGCGCGCCTGCTGTGGTGCCGCATCATGAAGGAAACCGGCGCCAAGAACCCCAAGAGCCTGATGCTGCGCACGCACTGCCAGACCTCGGGCTGGTCGCTCACCGAGCAGGACCCCTACAACAACGTGGTGCGCACCACCATCGAGGCCATGGCGGCGGTGTTTGGCGGCACGCAGAGCCTGCACACCAACGCGCTCGATGAAGCCATTGCACTGCCCACCGAGTTCTCGGCCCGCATCGCGCGCAATACGCAGCTCATCATCCAGGAAGAAACCCACATCACCAACGTGATCGACCCCTGGGCCGGCAGCTACATGATGGAAAAGCTGACCCAGGACATGATGGACGCCGCCTGGAAGATCATCGAGGAAGTCGAGGCCATGGGCGGCATGACGCAGGCCGTGGACAGCGGCTGGGCCAAGCTCAAGATCGAGGCCGCCGCCGCCGAGAAGCAGGCGCGCATCGACTCTGGCCGCGACGTGATCGTCGGCGTGAACAAATACAAGCTGGCCAAGGAAGACCCGGTCGATATCCTGCAGATCGACAACATGAAGGTGCGCGACGGCCAGATTGCCCGCCTGCAAAAGATCCGCGCCACCCGCGACGCCGCCAAGGTGCAGGCCGCGCTGGATGCACTGACTGCCGCCGCCGAAAGCGGCGAAGGCAACCTGCTGGAGTTGTCCATCAACGCCGTGCGCCTGCGCGCCACCGTGGGTGAGGTGTCCGACGCGCTGGAGAAGGTTTTTGGGCGCCACCGCGCCGATACGCAAAAGGTGACTGGTGTGTACGCAGCAGCCTATGACTCGGCCGAGGGCTGGGACAAACTCAAGACCGAAATCAACGCCTTTGCCGAAGAGCAGGGCCGCCGCCCCCGCGTGATGATCGCCAAGCTGGGTCAGGACGGCCACGACCGTGGCGCCAAGGTGGTGGCCACTGCGTTTGCCGACCTGGGGTTTGACGTGGACATGGGGCCGCTCTTCCAGACCCCCGAGGAATGCGCCCGCCAGGCGATTGAAAACGACGTGCACGCCGTGGGCGTGAGCACGCTGGCCGCCGGCCACAAAACGCTGGTGCCCGCCATCATCCAGTCGCTGAAGGACCAGGGCGCCGACGACATCATCGTGTTCGTGGGCGGGGTGATTCCGGCCCAGGACTATGAACATCTGTACGAAGCGGGCGTGAAGGGCATCTATGGCCCTGGCACACCGATTCCGGCCAGCGCGAAGGACGTGCTGGAGCAGATTCGCAAGGCGGTGGCGTGACCCCTGCGGCGCTTCTCGATGGGGTGGTGCATGGCACGGCTGCGGTGCAGCGCCGCGCCATGTCCAAGGCCATCACCCTGCTCGAATCCACGCGGCCAGACCACCGCGCGCAGGGCGACGCGCTGCTCACGCAGCTGCTGCCCCACACCGGAAAGGCCTTCCGCCTCGGCATCAGCGGCGTGCCCGGCGTGGGCAAATCCACCTTCATCGAAGCGCTGGGCCTGTACCTCATCAGCCAGGGCCATCGAGTGGCCGTGCTCACCATCGACCCGTCCAGCACCGTGTCGGGTGGCTCCATCCTGGGCGACAAGACGCGCATGGAACACCTGTCGGTGCACGAAAAGGCCTACATCCGCCCTAGCCCCAGCAGCGGCACGCTGGGCGGCGTGGCGGAGAAAACGCGCGAGGCCATGCTGGTCTGCGAGGCCGCAGGCTACGACGTGGTCATCGTCGAGACCGTGGGCGTGGGCCAAAGCGAGATTGCGGTGGCAGGCATGACGGACATGTTTGTGCTCATGCAGCTGCCCAACGCGGGCGACGACCTGCAGGCCATCAAGAAGGGCGTGATGGAGATTGCCGACCTGGTGGTCATCAACAAAGCCGACATCGACAAGAACGCCGCCACGCGGGCCGAAGCGCAGATCACGTCGAGCCTGCGCCTGCTGAGCCAACACGGCAACCCCGAGAACGCGCACCACGACGAGACGCTGTGGCACCCCAAGGTCGTGCAGATCAGCGCGCTGCTGGGGCAGGGCGTGGACGCTTTCTGGGCCGCCGTCACGCAGTTCCGCCAGCTGCAAACCGCCAACGGCCGCCTGGCCGCGCGGCGCGAAAAGCAGGCGCTGGCCTGGATGTGGGAGCGCATTGACGCAGGGCTCAAGCTCGCGTTTCGCCAGCACCCCCAGGTCAAGGAGCTGCTGCCCCAGATGCAGGCCGATGTGGCCGCGGGGCGCATTGCGGCATCGACTGCAGCACGAAATCTGCTCCAAGCGCAATCCAATCAAGCGCTGGCAGCTATCAAATAAATAGTAGACACCAACCCATTCACCAAAGGACGACCATGCAAGACATCCTGGATCAACTGGAGAAAAAGCGTGCGCTGGCACGCCTGGGCGGCGGGCAAAAGCGCATTGATGCGCAGCACGCCAAGGGCAAGCTCACGGCACGCGAGCGCATCGAGCTGCTGCTGGACGACGGCACGTTCGAGGAATGGGACATGTTCGTCGAGCACCGCTGCACCGACTTTGGCATGGAGGACAACAAGATCCCCGGCGACGGTGTGGTAACGGGCTACGGCATGATCAACGGCCGCCTGGTGTTCGTGTTCAGCCAGGACTTCACGGTGTTTGGCGGTGCGCTCAGCGAAACGCACGCCGAAAAAATCTGCAAGGTGATGGACCAGGCCATGAAGGTGGGCGCGCCGGTGATCGGCCTGAACGACTCGGGCGGCGCCCGCATCCAGGAAGGCGTGGCGTCTCTCGGCGGCTATGCCGACGTGTTCCAGAAGAACGTGCTGGCCAGCGGCGTGATTCCGCAGATCAGCATGATCATGGGCCCGAGCGCCGGTGGCGCCGTGTACTCGCCCGCCATGACCGACTTCATCTTCATGGTCAAGGATTCGAGCTACATGTTCGTGACCGGCCCCGAAGTCGTGAAGACCGTGACCCACGAAGAAGTGACGGCCGAAGAACTGGGCGGTGCCGTGACCCACACCACCAAGAGCGGTGTGGCCGACATGGCGTTCGAGAACGACGTGGAGGCGCTGATGATGCTGCGCCGCCTGTACAACTACCTGCCGCTCAACAACCGCGAAAAGGCCCCGGTGCGCCCCAGCAACGACCCGGCCGACCGCATGGATCTGAGCCTGGACACCCTGGTGCCCGACAACCCCAACAAGCCTTACGACATGAAGGAGCTGATCCTCAAGACGGTGGACGATGGGGACTTCTTCGAGCTGCAGCCCGAGTACGCCAAGAACATCATCATCGGCTTTGCCCGCATGGAAGGCCAGACCGTGGGCATCGTGGCCAACCAGCCGCTGGTGCTGGCCGGTTGCCTGGACATCAAGTCCAGCATCAAGGCCGCGCGTTTTGTGCGCTTTTGCGATGCGTTCAACATCCCCGTGGTCACCTTTGTGGACGTGCCCGGCTTCATGCCCGGCACCAGCCAGGAGTACGGTGGCATCATCAAGCACGGCGCCAAGCTGCTCTACGCGTACGCCGAATGCACCGTGCCCAAGATCACCGTCATCACCCGCAAGGCCTACGGCGGCGCGTACGACGTGATGAGCTCCAAGCACCTGCGCGGCGACGTGAACCTGGCCTGGCCCAACGCCGAGATTGCGGTGATGGGCGCCAAGGGCGCGGTGGAAATCATCTTCCGCGAGGACAAGAACGACCCCGTGAAGCTGGCCGCGCGTGAAGCGGAATACAAGCAGCGCTTTGCCAACCCGTTTGTGGCAGGTGCACGCGGCTTCATCGACGACGTGATCCTGCCGCATGAGACACGCAAGCGCATCTGCCGGAGTCTGGTGATGCTGCGGGACAAGAAGCTGGAGAACCCTTGGCGCAAGCACGGGAACATTCCGCTGTAAGCCTTCATGTTGCCGATCCACGCTCCCGCTCGGCGGTGTTTTCTAACGCCGATACCGCAGCTGTCCACTGCAGCCGATTTGCTGGCATCTGCCGCAGACCGCCTGTTGGCAGGTGATGTATCGAATGCGCGCCAGCTTGTGTCAGAGGCTGACATGCCTGTCATCGGCGCCTACACAGCACTGGTGACAGGCGCAGTCAATCCGCTGATTCACTGGCAATCCGCGATGCCTGCCGGTGCTGTGAGGCTGGAGCGCAGCGCCCAGCGCATGCCGTCATCCAGCGCTGAGCGCGCTATCTACGTCCGAGACGGTTGGCGGTGTAGGTATTGCGGGACTCGCGTGATTGACCGCAGCATGCGGGCGAGATTGCACCGTTGCTTGCCAGACGTAGCCCGTTGGGGTGCGCGCAATGCTGACAAGCACACCGCACTGGCGGCGCTCAGTGCTTCCCTCGATCACATCGTCCCTCGCAGCCGAGGTGGAACCAATGACGAGCCTAATTTGGTAACGGCATGCAATGCCTGCCAGTTCGGTCGAGGGCAATGGACGTTGGAAGAGGTCGGTTTTTTTGACCCTCGGGAATATCCAGCGATTTTGGACGGGTGGGATGGTCTGACGCGACTCAGTCGTTTGATAGATCTTCGCAACGTTCCTCAGTGAAAGAGAAAAACGGATGTCCAACAACATGTCGCGCTTTGACCCGCAAAGCTACTCAGGCTTGGATCGGCTGGGACGTATTGCGCTCTCCGAAAATTTTCACATGCGCGAATTTCTGTACAGCGAAATCGCTGTGCATTACCAGCTGCGAAATGTTCCGGAAAAGGAAAGCATTGGCATTGCAATCGAAGCAGGCTCCAAACTCTGCAATTTGCTGCTGGAGCCACTTCAAAAGCAATTTGGGCGAGTTCACGTTCGCTCTGGCTATCGAAGCAAGGAAGTCAATGCCGCAGGTGTTGAAAAACACAACTGCGCGGCGGATAACCGCGGATTTCACACTTGGGACTACCCCAGTGAAAACAACGGCATAGGAGCAACTGCGTGCATTAGTGTGCCAAGTTTTTCGAAAGCAGTTCTCGGCGGCACTGTCTCATATGAATCAATGGCTTGGTGGGTTTATGACAACCTGCCCGAATGGAGCCATTTGGAGTTTTTTGCGACAGCTGAACACTCTGATGAGGTGTGTTTCAACATGGGTTGGCTTTCTAAGCCATTGAAAACCATGACCACCTGGCGGGGTGGACCCAAAGCCTTGCACAAGCGTATCCCTTCGACCGAAGAGAGGGCCATGCTTACCCGATCGTTACTGAATGCGTGCGGTATCTGAGCCGTAGATTCTGGAGTTTTATATGTTCACCAAAATCCTGATCGCCAACCGTGGCGAAAACGGCCGCGCAGCGGGCGTTTCGTCAAATTGCTTGCCGCAGACCGCGCAGCGGGCTGCTACGCGCCACCCCATCGTTTGAGGAGTCAAATATGTTTACCAAAATCCTGATTGCGAACCGGGGCGAGATTGCGTGTAGGGTGATTGCAACGGCCAAGAAAATGGGCATCGCCACCGTCGCCGTCTACTCCGATGCCGACAAGGAAGCCCGCCACGTCAAGCTGGCCGACGAGGCCGTGCACATCGGTGCCGCACCCAGTCGCGAGTCGTATCTGCTGGCCGACAAGATCATTGCCGCCTGCAAGCAGACCGGCGCGCAGGCCGTGCACCCTGGCTATGGCTTCCTCTCGGAAAACGAAGCCTTTGCCAAGCGCTGCGAAGAAGAGGGCATTGCCTTCATCGGCCCCAAGGCGCATTCGATTGCCGCCATGGGCGACAAGATCGCGTCCAAGAAGCTCGCCAACGAGGCCAAGGTCAGCACCATTCCTGGATACAACGACGCGATTGCCGGCCCCGAGCAGGCGGTGGAAATTGCCAAGGGCATTGGCTACCCCGTGATGATCAAGGCCAGCGCGGGCGGCGGCGGCAAGGGCTTGCGCGTGGCGTTCAATGACAAGGAAGCCTTTGAAGGCTTTGCCAGCTGCCAGAACGAAGCCCGCAACAGCTTTGGCGACGACCGCATCTTCATCGAGAAATTCGTGCAGGAGCCGCGCCACATAGAGATCCAGGTGCTGGGCGACAGCCACGGCAATGTGATCTACCTGAACGAGCGCGAGTGCTCCATCCAGCGCCGCCACCAGAAGGTGATCGAAGAGGCGCCGTCACCCTTCATCTCTGATGCCACCCGCAAGGCCATGGGCGAGCAGGCCGTGCAGCTGGCCAAGGCGGTGAAGTACCAAAGCGCCGGCACGGTGGAGTTCGTGGTCGGCAAGGACCAGGACTTCTATTTTCTGGAGATGAACACCCGCCTGCAGGTGGAGCACCCGGTGACCGAGTGCATCACTGGCCTGGACCTGGTGGAGCTGATGATCCGCGTGGCCGCCGGCGAGAAGCTGCCCCTTACGCAAGCCGACGTGAAGCGCGACGGCTGGGCCATCGAGTGCCGCATCAACGCCGAAGACCCGTTCCGGAACTTTTTGCCGTCCACGGGCCGCCTGGTGCGCTTTCAGCCGCCCGAAGAGAGCATGTTCCAGTCCGACACCAGCAAGAAGCTGGGCGTGCGCGTGGACACGGGCGTGTACGAGGGCGGCGAGATCCCGATGTATTACGACTCGATGATCGCCAAGCTCATCGTGCATGGCACCGACCGCGACGATGCCATCACCAAGATGCGCGCCGCGCTCAACGGCTTCGTCATCCGGGGCATCAGCAGCAACATTCCGTTCCAGGCGGCGCTGCTGGCGCATCCGAAGTTCGTGACGGGCGATTTCAACACCGGCTTCATCGCCGAGAACTACGGCAAGGGTTTTGCGGCCGAAGACGTGCCTCACAGCGACCCACTGTTCCTGGTGGCGCTGGCCGCCTACATGCACCGCCGCTACCGTGCACGCGCCTCGGGCATCAGCGGCCAGCTGGCCGGGCACGAGGTGAAGGTGGGTGAGGAGTTTGTGGTGGTGACGCTGGGTGCCGAGGGCCAGAACCAGCACCACGACGTGGCGGTGACCGACTTCGAAATGGAAGGCAAATTGCGCTCCAGCGCAGTTGCGGTGGGCGGTAAAAGCTATCAGATCAGCAGCACGGCAACCCTGGGGCAAATCCGCGTTCAGGGCCAGTGCAATGGCATGGGCTTCACGGCCCAGGTGGAGCGTGGCGTGGGCAAGAACCCGTTGGCGCTGCGCATTGCACACAATGGCACGCAGATCGAAGCGCTGGTGCTGTCGCAGCTGGGCGCACGGCTGCACCAGCTCATGCCGTTCAAGGCGCCGCCCGATCTGTCCCGGTTCCTGCTCTCGCCCATGCCTGGCCTGCTGGTCGATGTGGCGGTGCAGCCGGGCCAGAAAGTGCAGGCCGGCGAAAAGCTGGCCGTAATCGAAGCCATGAAGATGGAGAACATCCTCTTTGCCGCGCAGGATGGCGTGGTGGGCAAGATCATGGCGGGCAAGGGCGAGTCGCTCGCGGTGGACCAGGTGATCCTGGAGTTTCAGTGAAATATGCTGCTGGCGCTTGATGGGAAAGCGCTGAAAGCTATCAAAAACAGAGTATTCAAGGGCATTTCTCCATGGCAAGCACAATCACACCCCGCCCCTTCAGGGTGCTGGGCATCCAGCAGGTCGCCATTGGCGGCACCGACAAGCAGCGCATGAAAACCCTCTGGGTGGACATGCTGGGCCTCACCCTGACCGGCACTTTCCAGAGCGAGCGCGAAAACGTGGACGAAGATATCCTGGCCATGGGGCAGGGCGCTTTCAAGGTCGAGGTCGATATCATGCAGCCGCTCGATATCGACAGGAAACCCGCCGTGCACACCACGCCGCTCAACCACATCGGCCTGTGGATCGACGACCTGGCTGCCGCCGTCGAGTGGCTCACCGCGCAGGGCGTGCGCTTTGCGCCAGGTGGCGTACGCAAGGGCGCGGCAGGCTACGACATCTGTTTTTTGCATCCCAAGAGCAACGACGAGTTCCCGATTGCGGGTGAGGGTGTGCTGATCGAGCTGGTGCAGGCGCCGGCGGATGTGATTACCGTACTGGGTTAAGGTATGGCCCGGCAGCACTGCCGAGCGCATGTGCCCGGGTTCGTGAAACACCTTTGGACGGATTGGGAAAATGGATCGACGTCAGAATACCGACCGACGCAGCGGACAAGACAGAAGGCAGCAAGAGCAAGGCCCACCGACCAGCTATGAGCGGCGCCGCGGGGTCGAGCCACGCCAGCCCGAATTGACCGAGCTGGAGCTGAGCGACGAAGAATTGATAGCCCTGGGCTTCATTCCCGCCTCGCCCGACCAGCCCAGCCAGCCCAAGTAAAGTCCGCCCAAGCCAAGCCCGTTATGCCAGTGGTACTGGCAGACATTTTTTCTTCTTCGCGCGCATTGATTTGCCTCGCCCCTGAAAGACCCTACATGCCCTCAACCGCCAACACCTCCACCAGCCAGCCCCTGCAGCTGCACCGCCGCGTAGTCCCTGCTGCAGCCCAGGGCCCCTGGACGGTCGATGCCATCCAGGCCCTGCTTGACAAGCCCTTGATGGACTTGCTGTTTGAGGCGCAGACGGTGCACCGCCAGCACTGGCCCGCGGGCGACATCGAACTGGCGACGCTGCTGTCGGTGAAAACCGGTGGCTGTCCCGAAAACTGCGGCTACTGCCCGCAGGCCGCCGAGTTCGATACCGGCGTGAAGGCCGAGAAGCTGATGGAAGTGGACGAAGTGGTGCGCGCTGCCCAGGCCGCCAAGGATGCAGGCGCCACGCGCTTTTGCATGGGCGCCGCCTGGCGTGCGCCCAAGGACCGCGATATTGAAAAAGTCAGCGCCCTGATCGGCGCCGTGAAGGGCCTGGGCCTGCAGACCTGCGCCACGCTGGGCATGCTCGAATCGCACCAGGCGCAGGCGCTCAAGGATGCGGGGCTCGATTATTACAACCACAACCTCGATACCGCCCCCGAGTACTACACCGACGTGGTCAGCACCCGCGCCTACCAGGACCGGCTCGATACCCTGCAGCATGTGCGCAGCGCGGGCATCAGCGTGTGCTGTGGCGGCATTGTGGGCATGGGCGAGGCGCCGGTGCACCGCGCAGGGCTGATTGCGCAGCTGGCCAACCTGCAGCCATACCCCGAATCAGTGCCGATCAACAGCCTGGTGCGCGTGCCCGGTACGCCGCTGGCCGACAGCGAGCCCGTCGATCCGTTCGACTTCGTGCGCGTGATTGCCGTGGCCCGCATCACCATGCCCAAGGCGCGCGTGCGCCTGTCGGCGGGACGCCAGCAGATGGGTGAAGCCGTGCAGGCCCTGTGTTTCATGGCCGGGGCGAACTCGATTTTTTATGGCGACAAGCTACTGGTGACGGGCAACCCCGATGTGGATGCCGATGTGCAACTGCTGGTCAAGCTGGGCCTGAATGGCCACCGCACCACCACCACCGAGACGGATGACCTGCAGGCACATGCGCAACCCCAGGGCGCTTGCGCCTGAACCCCACGCACCCATCGCGATGCGCGAGCATCTGCGCACTCAGGCGGCATGGCCTTCGGCCATGGTGTCCCAGGCCTTGAGGGCTTCGGCGGCGTACATCAGCGACGGACCGCCGCCCATGTAAACACTCACGGCCAGCATCTCTTCAAGTTCGGCGCGTGTGGCGCCCAGCTTGAGCAGGGCTTTGACATGAAAGCCGATGCAGCCCGAGCAATGCTGGCTCACGCCAATGGCCAGGGCGATCAGTTCCTTGTGTTTGGCGCTGATCGCGCCTTCGGCCATGGAGGCCTGCGCCAGCTGCGCAAACCCGCGCATGGCGTCGGGCTGGGCCTTGCGGAAGGGTGCCAGGTTTTCATTGATGTTGTGTATCAGGCCGGCATGGTCAAACGTGCTCATGAAGGAATTTCCATCAAAAAAGGGGCAATGCCCACGGATCGGAAACAGCGCTGCCGGGGCCTTGCCCCTGCGCTGTCTCCGCGCTGTTATTTTTTCAGGGGGCAGGTGTTGATGCCCAGCAGGGAGTAGGCAGGGCAGGAACGGAACAGGCCGGTGGCCAGGGGTACCACGCCCAGCCAGCCCCACCAGCCCACGGTGCCGGTGGCTGCCAGGGCGATCAGTACCAGGCCCGCCACGATGCGCAAGACGCGGTCAAGGTTTCCAACGTTGATCTTCATGATTTTTCCTTTGCTTGGCGTTGCTGCAGCCCCCTTGGCGGGCCGCTTTGCGAAAAGGCAATGCGGCGAAAAGCCGCTTCGCCGGGTTACTCGAACGAGGGTGTCACGGGCTTCACCACGGGTTTGCCAGCGGCCAGCCAGGCATCAAACCCGCCTGCAATCGATTGCACCTGCAAATAGCCCATGTCCTGCATGGCGCATGCGGCCAGCGCGGCGCGGCCACTGGTCTTGCAATACAGCACCACCTTGAGATCGCGCGACGTGAGCGTCGGCGTGCTGCTGAGCTTGAACTCCAGCAGGCCGCGCGAGGCATGGATGGCGCCAGGCAGGTGCCCGGCCTGGAATTCGTCGGCCTCGCGCACATCGATCAGCACGTCGGCGTTGCGGATGGCCTGCTCGGCCTGGTCCACGGAGATTTCCTGGACGCGGGTCTTGGCAACGGTCACCAGGTCGTGGGCGGTTTTCATGGCAGTTCCTTGGGGTGCATGGGAGTTGGAAAGGGAAAAAGAAAAACCTCAGCCGCGGCGGATGGGCCGCTGCAGCTGCAGCGACACGTTGCCCACCGAGCCGCCGTTGGTCACCTGCGCGTAGCCCTGCTGGCTCAGCCACTGCGCCGCCATGCCCGAGCGCGCCCCCGACAGGCAGCACAGCACCAGGGGCGTGGATTTGTCGGGCAAGGCCTGCGCGCAGTCGGTGCCCAGGCGGTCCAGCGGCAGGTTGATGGCGCCGTCCACATGGCCGGAGGCAAACTCGCCGGGCGAGCGGACATCGACCACCAGGCAATGGGCGGGCTGTGGGAATGCGTTGGGTTCCATGGCGTCTTTGGGGGATGAAGGGGGTTACTTGGCTGCCGCAGCGTCCACGGTGGCGGCGTGCAGGGCGCGCTCGTCCAGTTGCCCGGCCAGCGCCAGCAGGCGCAGGCGCTCCAGCGTGAGGGAGGTGCGCAGCTGCGCCAGGACCAGCTCGGCGGCGGCGGCGTCGTTCTGGGCATTGAGCAGGTCCAGCGTGGTGCGGTCGCCCACCTGGCGGCCCAGCTGGGTGGCGTCCAGGCGGGCCTGGCTGGCGCGCAGGGCGGCGTCCTGTGCGCTGGTGCGGGCTGTGCCTGACTGCAGGCGCAGCCAGGCCGCGCGGGTTTGCTGCGCCACCTGCTGGCGGGTGCGGTCCAGTTCGGCTTCGGCCTTGGCCTGCAGGTGCAGCAGCTCTTGCTCGCGTGCGCCGCGCTGGCCGCCGGTGTACAGCGGCACCGTGATCTGCACGCCCACCAGATGCTGCTGGGCGGTGTTGCTGCCCTGGCCGTAGCGGCCCGAGCCGCTCAGGTGCTCGCGGCTGGCCTGCGCCACCAGGTCCACCGTGGTGCCTGCACCCCGGGCGTATTGGGCGACATCCTGGCGCGCCACTTCCACGGCCAGGGTTTGCTGGCGCAGGCCCGGGTTGCGGGCTTGCGTCTGATCCAGCCATTGCGGCAGGTCTGGCACGGCCGGGGTGGCAGCGAGGGCAGGGGCGGGCGCCACCTGCAATGCATCGGCCGGCCAGCCGGTGGTGTCGGCCAGGGCGCGCTGGGCAATCTGCAGATCCACTTCGGCGGCCAGCACCTGTGCGTCGATGGCGCGGGCGCGGGCGGCCGCTTCGTGGGTGTCGGTCACGGGGGCGTCGCCCAGCTGGAAGCGGTCTTGCGCCTCTACCAGCGCCTTGTTCACTGCCACTTGCTGGCGCTGCAGCAGGCGAAGGCCATCCTGGGCCAGGGCCACGGCAAAGTAGCGTTCGGCGGTCTGCAGCATCAGGGCCTGTTCTGTGGCCTGCCATTGCACATCGGCCAGGTCGGCCGACAGCCCAAGCTTGCGGCCCTGGGTCGTGCGTTCAGGGCTGTACAGCGGCATGCGCGCTCCCACGCTCCAGCGCCCGCCCAGGCTGTTGTCCACCGAGGTATTGAACCCCACATGGGACGAGGTACCCAGGCCCGGCGCGGAGAACGAGGCACCGCCGGCAGAGGTCTGCGAGCCCATGGCGCCGCCCGTTGCCGTGGCGGCCACCGTGGGGCGCCACAGCGCGCTGGCCTGGTCGCGCCGCGTCTGGCCGGCCCGCAGCGCGGCCTGCGCCACGGCCATGTCGGGGTCGTGCTGGCGCGCGGCCTGCCAGGCTTGCAGCAGGTCGCCCGCCTGGGCGCCCGTGATGCCCAGTGCCAGCAAGGCGGCCCACAGGGGCTTGATGCGCATGGTGCGATCTCCGTTCAGTTGCCTGCCACCGCGCCCAGCTTGCGCATGATGGTTTCCATCAGACACCACCGGGTGAAACCGCTTTGCAGCAGGTTGGCGCCGACAAAGGCCGTGAACCACAGCCAGTTGGCGCTGTGGAAGATCGGGCTGCCGGCCACGCCCAGGGCCAGCGACAGCAGGATGAAAGAGCCGCCGATGATGCGAACGAGTTGCCAGGAAGTCATGATGAAGCTCCGTAGTTGAACGATGGGTAAAACAGCAAGAAGGGGCTACCTCGGGCCGGAGGGCTCCTGCAGGCGCTCGATGCCCAGGATCTTGAGCACGTATTTTTCGTAGATCGGGTCGGTGTTGCCGGACTTGATCTTGCCAAGGAAATATTTCTCGAAGGCGATCTTGCCCAGGTGCACCCATTTGCCCTTCTTGAACCAGTTGACGTTGCGCGGCGGAATCTGCGGCAGAGCCACAAAGGCCGCGCCGGTATCGCCCATGTCGGCCAGGCAGATGGCGTTCCAGGTGGCGGTGGCCGTGGCAGGCTTGCCCTCCAGGTCGGCGGCGATGTTGTGCACGATGGCCGAGACCATGGTCTCGATCATGTAGCCCGTCTTGGGGGCGCCGGTGGGCACGGGGGTCACCTCCACGGGCGGAATCGCCACGCACACGCCCGCCGCGAAGATGTTGGGGTAGGCCTTGCTGCGCTGGTGTGCGTCGATCAGCACAAAACCGCGCGGATTGCACAGACTGGGGACGGCGGCCACGGCATCCACGCCCTTGAAAGCGGGCAGCATCATCGAAAGCTTGAAAGGCAGCTCGTGCTGCTTGAGCAGCTTGCCCTGGTCGTCGAGCTGGTCCACCATCATCTTGCCGTCTTCCACGCGCGTGGTCTTGGCGTTGGTGATCCATTTGATGTCCTGGCCGCGCAGCTCGCTCTCCAGCATGCTCTTGCTGTCACCCACGCCGCCCAGGCCCAGGTGGCCGATATAGGGCTCGCTGGTCACATAGGTCAGGGGCACCTTGTGGCGCAGCTTGCGCTTGCGCAGGTCGGCAGACACGATGAAGGCAAACTCATACGCCGGGCCAAAGCAGCTGGCGCCGGGCATGGCACCGATCACCATGGGGCCGGGGTTTTCGAGGAACTTTTCGTAGTCGGCCCAGAAATGCTGGGCATGGTCGACCGTGCAGATGGAGTGCGTGTGGCCATCGATCGGGCCTGCGCCCGGAACTTCTTCGAAGGCCAGCCGGGGGCCGGTGGTGATGACCAGGTAGTCATAGGCCACGGTCTGGCCATTGGCGAGCGCCAGGCTATTGCCCGCCGCATCGATTGTCTGAACAGGGCTGGCAATGAAATCGATGCCCTTGCGCTGCAGCAGGGGGGCGAGCTGCAGCACGATGTCTTCCCTCTGCCGCCAGCCCACCGCGATCCAGGGATTGGACGGCACGAAATGGAAATAGTCCACCGCGCTGATCACGGTGACGCGATGCTGCGCGGGCAGCTTGCTGCGCAGCTCATAGGCGGCGGGCATGCCGCCTATGCCTGCTCCGATAACGACGATGTGGGCCATGGTCTGTCTCCTGTGGTGCCTGGTTGAAAATCCGTGCAGATCAGTGCGGTGCCGCCTCTGTCGGGCTGCTGCCAGCGGGGGGAACGGAAGAAACGGGTGCCGCGTCCTGGCCGTCACCGGGGTGGCGCACCTGCTTGCGATAGGCCGCGTAATACAGCGTGGGAATGACCACCAGCGTGAGCACGGTGGAGACAAAGATGCCAAAGATCAGCGAAATGGCCAGGCCATTGAAGATCGGGTCATCGAGGATGAAGAACGCGCCAATCATGGCCGCCAGCCCCGTCAGCACGATGGGCTGGGCCCGGGTGATGGCCGAGTGCACGATGGCTTCCTTGAGTGGCGCGCCCTCGCGCACCTGCAGGTTGATGAAATCCACCAGCAGGATGGAATTGCGCACGATGATGCCGGCCAGCGCGATCATGCCGATCATGCTGGTGGCCGTGTACTGCGCGCCCAGCAGGGCATGGCCCGGCATCACGCCGATGATGGTCAGCGGTATGGGCGCCATGATGATCAGCGGCGTGAGGTACGAGCCGAACTGCGCCACCACCAGCAGATAGATGAGAATCAGGCCCACGGCATAGGCGGCGCCCATGTCGCGGAAGGTTTCGTAGGTGATCTGCCACTCGCCGTCCCACTTGATGGCGTAGTCGCGCAGTGCGTCCGAGGGCTGGCGCACAAAGTATTCCACCAGCGGGCCGCCGCCCGGGGTCGGGATCTTTGCGATGTCGCCGCGCATCTGGAACATGCCGTACAGCGGGCTGTCCACCTTGCCCGCCATGTCGGCCACCACAAAGCTCACGGGCAGCAGGTCCTTGTGGTACACGGGCTGCTCGCGCACGGTGTCGCTCACCGTTACCAGCTCGCTGATGGGCACCTGCTTGCCCGAGGCGCCGCGCACCGTCAGCTGCAGCAGCGCGGCCAGGTCGCCATGGCTTTCTTCGGGCAGCTGCAGCACCACGGGCGCGGGGTATTTGCTGGCGTCGTGCAGGTAGGTGGTGGCTTCGCCCGCCAGGCCTGCGCGCAGCGTGCCTACGATGGCCTGCTGCGGTATGCCCAGCAGGGCGGCCTTGCGCCGGTCGATCAGCAGCAGCTTGCGCGGAGCGCTGGCGATGCTGTTGTCGTCCACATCCACCAGACCGGCGGTCTGGCTGAAAACGGTGCGCACGGCCTTGGCCACCTGGCGGCGCCCTTCGGCCTCGGGGCCATAGATTTCTGCCACGATGGGCGACAGCACCGGCGGACCCGGCGGTACTTCGACCACCTTCACGTTGGCACCCAGGCGCTGCCCGATCTGCTGCAGGGCAGGGCGCACGCGCGTGGCAATGGCATGGCTCTGGTCCTTGCGGTGCGATTTGTCCACCAGGTTCACCTGGATGTCGCCAACGTCACCGCCAGCGCGCAGGTAGTACTGGCGCACCAGGCCATTGAAATTGATGGGGGCGGCCGTGCCTGCGTAGGCCTGGTAATCGGTCACCTCGGGCACCGTGGCGAGATACGCGCCCAGTTCGTGCAGCACCGCAGCGGTCTGCTCCACCGGGGTGCCGGCAGGCATGTCCACCACCACCTGGAACTCCGATTTGTTGTCGAACGGCAGCATCTTGAGCAGCACCAGCCCCGTGGCGGGGAGGGCCACCGACAGCGCAATCAGCACGGCCACGCCCAGGCCGAGCAGGCGGCGATTGCGGCTGCCGCGCTGGTCATCGAGCAGCGGCGTGAAGATGCGGGTGAACAGGGGGGTGATGCGGGCCGCCATGCCCGAAGGCGCGGCATGCGCCGCCGCGCCGGCTTGGTGCGCCTTCATCCAAAGGCGCGCCAGCCAGGGCGTGACCACGAAGGCAATCGCCAGCGACAGCAGCATGCCCATGCTGGCGTTGATGGGGATCGGGCTCATGTAGGGGCCCATCAGGCCCGAGACAAAGGCCATGGGCAGCAGGGCGGCAATCACGGTGAACGTGGCCAGGATGGTGGGGCCGCCCACTTCGTCCACCGCGCCCGGGATGATCTGTGCGAGCGTCTTGCCCGGAAAGAGCTGCTGGTGGCGGTGGATGTTCTCGACCACCACGATGGCATCGTCCACCAGGATGCCTATGGAAAAGATGAGCGCAAACAGCGATACCCGGTTGAGCGTGAACCCCCAGGCCCAGGAGGCGAACAGGGTCACCGTGAGCGTCAGCACCACCGCCGTGCCCACAATGGCGGCCTCGCGCCGGCCCAGCGCGATGAACACCAGCGCCACCACCGATGCCGTGGCAAACAGCAGTTTCTGGATCAGCTTTTGCGCCTTGTCGTTGGCCGTGGCGCCGTAATTGCGCGTTTCGGCCACCTCAACGCCATCCGGAATGACGGTGTTGCGCAGCTGCTCCACCCGCTGCATGACGGCGTTGGCCACGTCGATGGCGTTTTCACCCGGCTTCTTGGTCACCAGCAAGGTGACGGCGGGATATTCGCCGCCACCGCTGACTTCGGCCTTGCCGTGCCACACGTAGCGGCTCGCGGGCAGGGGGCCGTCGCTGACTTCGGCCACGTCTTTCAGGAACAGTGGCTTGCCTCCGCGCACGCCCACCATCAGCTCGGCCACGTCACTGGCCTGCGTGAGAAACGGGCCGGCCTCTACCGCCACCGCCTGGTTGCCGGCGATCAAATCGCCCACGGGCATGCCCATGTTGGCCGATTGCAGCGCGCTGCGCAGGTCTTGCACGGTGGTGCCGGTGCTGGCCATGCGGGCAGGGTCCAGGCGTACCATCACGGCCCGGCCGGGGCCGCCTACCGTCTGTACTTCGCGCGTGCCGGGCACACGCTTGATTTCAGACTCCATGCTGTGCGCCACGCGCTCCAGGGCAAAGGCGCCGGTGTCCGCATCCTTGCTGAAAAGCGTGAGCGTGACGATGGGGACATCGTCGATGCCCTTGGGCTTGATGAGTGGCTCCTGCACCCCCAGGTCGCGCGGCAGCCAGTCGGTGTGGCTGCGCAGGGTGTCATGCAGCTGCACCAGGGCCTCGGTACGGGCCACGCCCACCTTGAACTGCACGGTGAGAACGGCCACGCCAGGGCGCGAAACCGACATCACATGCTCGGTGCCCGCCATCTGCGAAAGCACCTGCTCGGCCGGCGTGGCCACCATCTGCTCCACATCGGCCACCGAGGCGCCGGGGAACGGAATCAGCACGTTGGCCATGGTGACGTTGATCTGCGGCTCTTCTTCGCGCGGTGTCACCAGCACGGCAAAAACGCCCAGCAAAAATGCCACCAGCGCCAGCAAGGGGGTGATCTGGGCGCTCTGGAACAAGGCCGCGATGCGGCCTGAAATGCCCAGGGCTTTCGGTGTGGGAGTATTCATGTCGGCCATCTCAGCGCACCTTGGCGGCTGCCTGCGGATCGGTGGCTACCTTGTCGCCCTGGCGCAGGCCGCTGAGCACCTCGATCTTTTCGCCGTCAACGCGGCCCAGGCGCACCTGGCGCAGCAGTGGCCTGCCCTGGGCATTGAGCACATAGACCCCCGTCATTTCCGCGCGGCGCACCACGGCGCTGGCCGGAATCTGCACGCGTTGCACGCCCGCCGCCGCGGGCACTGCTGGCAACCACAGCCGGGCAAACATGCCGGGCGCCGCACCCTTCAGATCTGGCGGCAGTGCCACGCGCAATTGCACGGTGTGCGTGGCGGCATCCACCGTGGGCAGCAGCTGGATCTGGCTGGGCTGCACGGTGATGCGCGCCGCCGCGAGCGCGGGAAGTTCGACTTGCAGGGTCTGCGTACCAGCCAAGGCTGCGGCAGCCATTTGCGGCACCATGGCGGTTACACGCAATGCAACAGGGTCATGCAGCCTGACCAGTGGGCGCCCGGGCATCGCCATGTCGCCCAGGGCCACGGGCACCTCGCTCACCACGCCGGAATAAGGGGCCTTTACAGCGTAGAAGCCTGATTGCGTCATCGCGGCCCCCGCCTGTGCCTGCAGTGCCTGCACCTGGGCCTGGTTGGCCTGCAACTGGGCCTGGGCACGGTCCAGCGCCGCCTGGCTGATGTATTGCTTCTGGTAGAGCTGTTTCTGCCGCTCGAATTCCTTGCTGGCCACCTGCATGCTGGCGCGGGCGGCATCGACCTGCGCTGCGCTGGCGGCGGCGTTCTGCGTGGCCGCCCGGGCATCAAGGCGCAGGATTTCCTGCCCCGCTTGGACCGTGTCGCCGACCTTCACGCCGAGCGAAACAATCGCACCCTGCACCTGGGCCGACAGCGTCGTATCGCGCACGGCCTCCACCACACCATCCACGCTGGCGTGCTGGCCTGCGCCATCGGCCTGCACCACATAGGTTTTGAGCGGCGCGGCATCTGCGGCCCAAGCGCCTTGCACGGCCATCAGGCTGGACAGAAAAGCAGCCGTAGCGAGTCGAGGTATCAGCATCCGGTTCTCCGCTCTGTGTGGGATGTATCTTGCAGTACGTTCATTATTTAACTAAATAGCTAATTAGTCAATTGATGTATCATAACCGCCAGTCTGATCCTTGCGTTGCTGGAATCTCCGGCCGTTCAGACCCAGGAGTGATTTATGAAAGACATGCCTCCCCAAGCGCTGGAAGCGGTGGCCGGTTACTTTCAGGTGCTGGCAGAGCCCACGCGCCTGCGCATCCTCAACATCCTGCGCGACGGAGAGCGCAACGTGGGTGATCTGGCACAGATGTGTGGTTACACGGCGGCCAATGTGTCACGCCATCTTTCGCTGATGACCAAACAAGGCCTCGTCGCGCGCGAAGGGCGGGGCACCAGCGTGTACTACCGTTTTGCAGACGAATCGGTGTATGCGCTGTGTGATCTGGTATGCGACAACATTGCCCGGCAGCTGGAACGATCGGCGGCCAGCAGGGCGTTGTTCACCGTGGCAACGGATTCAGAATAGCGAGCTGCGCAGGGGCAAGCGCAAAGCTGGCCAGGTTTTGCGGGTTCTTTCCAGGCCATCCGCAGGATGCTTCTGCATCTCGCGGGATCGTGGCAAGCGTCACGCTTGCGTCAGGCGATGCGGAAACACCAGGGCAAAGCATGTGCGCCCCTTGGATGATGTGACGGTGACGCTTCCACCGTGGGCTTCGGCGATGGCACGGGTGATGGCCAGGCCCAGCCCGCTGCCCTCGGAATCGGGATGCGCCCTGGCGGGATCGGCTCGGTAGAAGCGGTCGAACAGCCGCGGCAGCATCTTGGGGTCGATCTCGGAGCCCGTGTTTTCCACAGACACCACCGTGGAATCCGCGGTGTCAGCGATGTGAACCGTGATGGTCCCGCCTTCGGGCGTGTGGCGCAGTGCGTTGGACAGCAGATTGCTGGCGGCACGGCGAAACATCAGGCGGTCACCCTCCATGTCGCCATCGCCCTCCAGCCGCAACCGGATGCGCTTTTCCTCCGCGACGGCTTCATAGAACTCCAGCAAGGCCAGGGCGTCCTGGCGAGCCGAAAACCGCTCCTTGTGCGGAAGATCCACACCGCGTTCGGTCTTGGCCAGAAAGAGCATGTCGGCCACCATGCGTGCCAGGCGCTGGAATTCCTCTGCATTGGAGGCCAGGATGTCCCGGTAGGTGGCGGCATCGCGCTTGCTGGACAGGGCCACCTGGGTTTGCGTCAGCAAATTGCTGATAGGGGTGCGCAGCTCATGCGCCAGGTCCGATGAGAAATCGGTCAGGCGCTGGAAATCTTCTTGCAGCCGATCCAGCATGCGGTTGAGCTCTTGCGCCAAATCAGCCATCTCCACCGGCACGGCCTGCACGGGCATGCGTTCGGTCAGCTTCTGGCCGGTGACCGCAGCCGCGCGGGACCTCATTTCGCGCAACGGGGCCAACCCCTGGCGCGCAGCGAGCCAGGACAAGAAGGCGCACACGACGATGGCAGCAACCACATAGATAGCCAAATCGCGTTGAAGATCCTGCAGAAACTGTGCGTGATGCTCCGTATCGGTCGCAATCAGAACGCGCAGTTTTGTCGGCGCATTGGCATGCGAATAAGCCGGCGTGGCCTCGAAACGAAGGGTGTGAAAAATGCTGCCACCGCGCTTCCAGGTGCCGAACGACTCGATTCCCGTCGAAGGCCTTGCGGGCGCGCTTCCCGCATCCGCGGCGAAGCCTTGTGATTGGAAGATGGCTTCGCCCTGCGATCCCTCGACCAGGACGTAGAGCCCATGGTGGTAGCCCAAGGCCTCGTCCAGGCGCCTGCGCGCATCCTGCGCCGAATGGGAATTGCGCAGGATCTCCTCGATCAAATGCTGCTTTTCCTGCAACGTGATGCGATCAAGCGCCACGAAATGCCGCCCGGTTTCGACCAGGAACAATATTCCCAGGCCGAGCACGACCGAAGCGGCCACCACGGTGAAGAAAAGGGTCAGGCGCTGGGTCAGCGGGAGCCTGCCCCAACGGGCGCGCGACAGCACTCAGGGCTCCTCTGGCAGATCCAGTACATAGCCCATGCCGCGCACGGTCTGGATCAGCTTGACCGGATGGCCTTCATCGATCTTCACGCGCAGGCGGCGCATGGCAACTTCGATGACGTTGGTGTCGCTGTCGAAGTTCATGTCCCATACCTGCGATGCGATGAGCGAGCGCGGCAGCACCTCGCCATGGCGGCGCATCAGCAGCTCCAGCAGGCCGAACTCCTTGGCCGTCAGGTCCACGCGCCGGCCATTGCGGGATACCCGGCGGCGCAGCAGATCGAGCTCCAGATCGGCCACGCGCAGCGTGGTGCCTTCGCTGCCGGCATGGCCGCGCCGCAGGATGATGCGCACCCTGGCCAGCAGCTCGGCAAACGAGAACGGCTTGACGAGATAGTCGTCGGCCCCCAACTCCAAGCCCTTGACCCGGTCCTCCACCTGGTCGCGGGCGGTCAGGAACAGCACGGGCATTTCCAGGCCCCGATCACGCAAGGACTGCAGCACCTGCCAGCCGTTCAGGCCCGGCAGCATGACATCCAGGATCACCAGGTCGTACTGGCCATGGATGGCCATGTGCAGTCCGTCGGCACCATTGGGCACCAGGTCCGAGCCGTAGCCCGCCTCGCTCAATCCCTGGCGCAGGTAGGCCCCGGTCTTGGGTTCATCCTCGACGATCAATATCTTCACGCGCGCTCCTTCGGTGTGCTGGTATGGGAGTTTGCCGAGCTTGAAGCCATCTGGCATGGAGATAACAAAAAAGTAATTTTCAGAACACCTGGATGAAAGGATGGGTATTCCAGAATCTCTCCATCGTGAGATTTGAGATTCATCAAGAGGAGCCCATGGCCATTTCCCACCAACCGCCAGCGTTGAGGGCGTTCATGCCTTGGACATTGGCGTTGCTTGCCGGAGCCACCTTCGCGCAAACCCCTGGGGATGCCGAGGCATCCAGGGCCGCTTTGCCGACGCAGTTGCAGTACTCGTCGGCCATGAGCGACTACCAGGCCTATAAGGATCAGCCGGTGCAGTCCTGGCGGCAGGTCAATGACCGCGTGGGTGCGATCGGCGGCTGGCGCGCCTATGCGAAGGAGGTCCAGACAGGTGTTCCCGCGTCCGCCCGGGATGCGGTTCCTGCGAACGACCCGCACACCGGTCATCACGGCGGAGGTAAGCCATGATGCGTTTGCGTGCCACACATGCCAGGCTGGCGTTGTCCGCGCTCGGACTGGCGGTGCTGACGGGCTGCGCCAGCGTCAGCCTGGACCAGAACATCACTCGTGTGAATGACGAAGCGGGCAGCTTCACGGAGGGCCAGCTCGCCTTGGCTCTCACCCAGGAAGAGCGCGACCAGCGCGCGCAGGTTGCGCGGAATCTGCTGGCCCAGCCTCTGGGGCAGAAGGAGGCTGTCCAACTAGCGTTGGTGAACAGCCCGTCCCTGCAGGCGCTGTTGGCCCAAGGTTGGGCGGAGTCCGCCGGCGCCGCGCAAGCGGGCCGGATTGCCAACCCTGTTTTCAGCTTTGAGCGTATGACGGCCGGCCCAGAACTGGAACTGGCTCGCGCGCTTTCCTTTGGCTTGTTGGATTTGCTGACACTGCCGTCGCGGTACGGTGTCGCCAACCGGTTGATTGAGCAGTCCCAGCTGCGTTTGACCAGCGATGTCGTGGATCAGGTCACCCTTGTACGCCAGGCGTGGGTGCGTGCCGTTGTTGCACAGCAATCGTTCAAGTACGCCAAGCAGGTCTATGCCAGCGCGGAGGCTGGAGCGGAACTGGCCAAGCGCATGCAAGCCGCGGGAAACTTCAACCGCATCACCCGCGCACGCGAGCAAGCCTTCTATGCCGACGCTGCCACCCGGTTGAGCACGGCCCAGCACCAGGTCACCTCCAGCCGGGAAGAGCTGGTGCGCTTGTTGGGGTTGGATGAAGGGCAGGCACAGGCGCTCAAGCTGCCCGAACGCTTGCCCGATCTGCCCAGACAGCCACTGGACCCGCAGGCGATCGGATCGCAGGCGACCCGGGCGCGTCTGGATATACGCCTGGCGCAGTCTGCAATGGATGCGGCCGCCAAGGCACAGGGCTTGAACAGCGTGACCAGTTTCACGGATATCGAGCTCACCGGGCGGCGCAACACCACTTTCGACAATGCCGAAGGCACCCGCTCCACCGCGCGGGGCTGGGAGATCGCGCTACGCCTGCCCATCTTTGATTGGGGGGGATGCAGCGCGCGTCGATGAACGCCCGCACCCTGGCGGCGGCAAACCAGCTCGAAGCCACTGTGCGCTCCGCAGGCTCAAGCCTGCGCGAAAGCTACTCCGCCTATCGCACCGCGTACGACGTCGCGCGCCACTACCGCGATGAGGTGGTGCCGCTGCGCAAGGTGATCTCGGAAGAGAACCAGCTTCTCTACAACGGCATGCTGATCAGCACATTCGAGTTGCTGGCCGATGCGCGCGATCAGGTCAGTGCCGTTGTCGCAGCCATGGATGCACAGCAGCAATTCTGGCTGGCCGATGCGGCCTTGCAGGCATCCGTGATCGGGCGCCCCACCAGCACCCGCTTATCCGCCACATCCAGTGCGCCCACCGGCGGCGATGCCGGCCATTGATGCAGAGACGATTGCAATGACATCCAGAAGAGATTTTTTCAAGTTCGCCGGGATTGCCGGTGGGGCCGTGGCGGCCAGTTCGGTCAGCCGCGTGGCCATGGCGGCCCTGCCCGAACCGGTCATTCAATCCAGCCCGAACACGATGGCTCCGCTCGTGCCCAATTCCGGCCGGCCATACAACCCCGTGGTGACGCTCAACGGCTGGACCCTGCCGTGGCGCATGAACCAGGGCGTCAAGGAGTTTCACCTGGTGGCCGAGCCGGTGGTGCGTGAGATGGCGCCCGGCATGAAAGCCCACCTGTGGGGCTACAACGGCCAAAGTCCCGGCCCCACGATCGAGGTGGTGGAAGGTGACAGGGTGCGCATCTTCGTCACCAACAGACTCCCTGAGCACACCAGCATCCACTGGCATGGGCAGCGTTTGCCCAGTGGCATGGATGGTGTTGCGGGCTTGACGCAGCCGGCAATCCAGCCGGGCGACACTTTTGTTTATGAGTTTGTAGCACGCCGGCCCGGCACTTTCATGTACCACCCGCATGCGGACGAGATGGTGCAGATGGCCATGGGAATGATGGGTTTCTGGGTCACGCACCCGAAGACTAAGAACCCCCTGATCGACGAAGTGCAGCGGGACTTCTGCTTCTTGCTGAGTAGCTACGACATCGAGCCGGGGGCCGCAACGCCCAAGGTCGCGGAAATGACCAACTTTAATATGTGGACATGGAACAGCCGCATCTTTCCGGGCATCGATTCCTTGAATGTTCGCCTTAATGACAAGGTCCGCATCCGAGTCGGCAATCTCACCATGACCAATCATCCGATGCACGTGCACGGACACGAGTTCGTTGTCACGGGTACCGATGGTGGCCCCACCCCCAAAAACGCACGCTGGCCCGAGGTGACCGCCGACGTGGCCGTGGGCCAGATGCGCCAGATCGAGTTCGTGGCCGACGAGGAGGGAGATTGGGCCTTCCACTGCCACAAGAGCCATCACACCATGAACGCCATGGGGCACGACATTCCCACACTCATCGGCGTGGACCACAGCGGCCTGGCCAGGAAGATCAACAACCTCATCCCGGACTACATGGCCATGGGCGAACGTGGCATGGCGGACATGGCCGAGATGGAAATGCCCATCCCGGACAACACCATCCCAATGATGACTGGCCAGGGACCGTTCGGTTCGGTGGAAATGGGGGGCATGTTCAGCGTGCTCAAGGTGCGGCGTGACCAGAAGCCCGGCGACTACAAAGACCCTGGATGGTTCAAACACCCCGAAGGCACTGTGGCGCGAAAGTACACGGGCCCCATCGCTGAGCCTGCACGCCTCAGTGCCGAAGGCGGGCAGTCCATGCCGCGTGTTCGCAAGCCTGCAGCACCGACCGAAGTCAACGTACGCAAGCCGACATCACATGGCGAGCATTGAGCTTGTCTTTCATTTCTCATTTGGAGTTCATCCATGAAGTTCACCTGGTCCCATGCCTTCCGATTCTTCGCCATGGTTGCGTTTGCCGCTTCGGGGGCCGCCTTTGCCAGCGGCAGCCATACGGGGGGCCATGGCCATGATGGGGATGAGACGGCCATCGGCAAACCCGGTTTGACCGCCAAGGTCCGCCGCACGATCACCATCGAGATGAGCGACAACATGCGCTACACACCGTCGAACATCCAGGTCAAACAGGGCGAAACCGTGCGGCTCATCGTCAAGAACGTCGGCCAGGCCAAGCACGAACTCAGCCTGGGCACCGAGAAGGAACTGCTGGAGCATCTGGAGCAGATGAAGAAGTTCCCCGACATGGAACATGACGAACCGAGCAAGGTTACGTTGCAGCCCGGCAAGCGGGGGGAGATAGTGTGGCAGTTCACCAAAGCCGGTACCGTGAACTTTGCATGCCTGATGCCAGGCCACTACGAAGCAGGCATGAAGGGCGTCGTCCGGGTGGGCAGCAAGTGATGGCTTCGATACAGCGCACCCGCCCATAGATAAATAGATAGATTCATCCATTCATACAGAGGACACCATGAACACCATCAAGAACATTCTTGCCATCTCCGCCCTTGCCATGGGCATAGCCATGCCCGTCAGCAGTTTTGCCCAAGCGACGATGGATCACGGCAAGATGGCGATGTCCCACGCATCGGACTCCATGACCGACGGCGAGGTGAAGAAAGTCGATCCGGACAACGGCAAGGTCACCCTCAAGCACGGCGAGATCAAGAACCTGGACATGCCCGGCATGACCATGGTCTTCACAGTCCGCGACAAGGGCCAGCTTGCCACGCTCAAGCCCGGTGATAAGGTGCAGTTCGTGGTCATCCAGGAGGGCGGCAAGATGGTCGTCACCGACATCCAGCCCGTGCGCTGAGCAAAGAAGCAACCACGCCGTGCCGCCGGACGCGGCAACCCCAGTCAACTCTCACAGCAGGAAGGAAGCATCATGATTCACATTCGCCACTCTCTGATCGGCCTCTGTATCGCCGCCGCCTCCGCAGGCGTATTGGCACAAGGTGCGGACGAGCACAAGGATCACCACCCGGCGGACGCTGCCGCCCCTGCGGCAACCGCGGTGCCAGCACCTGCCGCAGCACTGCCATCGCCGGGCCGGGCCATGGGCTCGGGTGACATGGCCGCCATGGACCGGCAAATGCAGGCCATGCAGGTCATGCACGAGAAGATGGCCGCCGCCAAGACGCCCCAGGAGCGCCAGGCATTGATGGCTGAGCACATGAAGACCATGCAGGACGGGATGCGCATGATGGAGTCGATGCAAGGGCAGATGGCATCGGGCCAGCCATCCACCGGCATGACGAACATGCAGCGCGATCCACAGATGATGGACAAGCGCATGTCCATGATGGAGTCGATGATGCAGATGATGATGGATCGCATGCCGACCACGCCAACCAAATAACGCATCCACTGAATTGGGGGGACACCATGAACCATCAACACGACGGACACGATTCACCCCCCAGCTTCTGGCGTTCTCGCTATGCCATAGGCCTTGTGGTGATCGGTGCCGTGGCGGCGTATTTCCTGTGGACAGAACACCTCGCGCACGTTGTCGGGGCGCTGCCTTTTCTCCTGCTTCTCGCCTGCCCGCTGATGCATGTCTTCATGCACGGCGGCCATGGTGACCATGGTCACCATGGCCAGGGCAAGCCTGGTGCGTCGAAAACTGCCGAATCACGCAAGGAAGGGGATCCACGATGAACCACACCGAATCTGCGTACGGCCTGTGGTCGCTGGTCATCATCAATTCAGCGATCTTCATCATGTTCGCTTTCAGCTTTTTCAAGCCTGCGACGGCCCGTGACTGGAGGACGTTTGGCGCATTCGCAGCCTTCATCGTTGCTCTGTTCGTGGAGATGTATGGCTTCCCGCTGACGATCTATCTGCTGTCGGGCTGGCTGCAAACCAAGTTCCCCAACCTGGATCTGCTCTCCCACACCTCGGGTCACTTGTGGTCCACCCTGTTGGGCGAAAAGGGCGATCCGCATTTTGGCGTTTTGCACATCGCCAGCTACGTTTTTCTGGGCTTTGGTTTCTACCTGTTGTCCACCGCGTGGAATGTGCTGTACCACGCCCAGCGTCGCCAGTCGCTTGCTACAGCAGGCCCCTACGCACGCATTCGCCACCCGCAGTACGTGGCTTTTGTCATGATTTTGCTGGGCTTCCTGCTGCAGTGGCCCACGTTGCTGACCTTGGCCATGTTCCCGGTCTTGCTCCTGATGTACGGACGTCTGGCCATCACCGAAGAGCACGAAATGCGCAAACAGTTTGGTGCTGAGTACGACACTTACGCCCAGCGCACACCACGGTTTCTCCCCCGCATGGGCAAGGCCCAGTCGAAAACTGACTCCGTGTCAAACAGATGATCTAGAGTTTTCCCCTGGCGGTACACGTTTCATTGTCTAGGAGTTTGAAATATGAGCACGATGGATCTGCAAGTCGAGGGCATGAGCTGTGGCGCATGTGTCAAGCACGTCACGCAGGCGTTGCAGCCGCTGGCGGGGGTCCGCGGGGTGGAGGTCGATCTCTCGTCTGGCCTTGTGCGGGTGAGCGGGGAACTGGCGCAGGGCAGCGCGCCTTTGTTGGTGGCCTTGAGGGATGCGGGCTACCCCGCGAAGCTGGCCACAGATGCGTCCACTCCCGTTGCCACCTCGCAGCCCAAAGCCTCGGGTTGCCACAACGGCGGAGCGGGGGGCTGCGGTTGCCGATAACGGCCACTGCATTCATTTCCGATCAACCGGGCGGGCGCGTCCGCGCCCCATACCTCTTGCGAGCAACTCTGAAGGAGCAACGCCATGGATCAGCCTGACCACAACGCCCATACGCCATCGTTTTGGCGCCGCCCCGCCGGTATGGCGCTGGCAACGGCGGCCTTGATCGCCGGTTTTTTCCTGCTGCGAGAGCACTGGGGCCATGTTCTGGGTTATTGGCCCTACCTGCTGCTGCTCGCCTGCCCGCTCATGCACCTGATGCACGGCCACGGCGGCCATGGTGGGCACGGCAACCATGCGCAGCCGCCCCGGCGCACCCACAACGACAAGGAATAAGCAATGGACACGCATGCACACCACCATCACGGCAGCCACCCCCTTGCCGAGCCAGCCCCGCCAACGGATCTGAAGGATCCGGTGTGCGGCATGACCGTTACGGAGCAGTCTGAACACCATTCGACGCACGAAGGCCGGCCCTACTATTTCTGTAGCGCCAAGTGCCAAGGCAAGTTCGCGGCGAACCCACTGCAGTACCTGGTATCTGCAGCGCCCGCGGACACCGCGCCAGAGCCGGCCGGCACCATCTACACCTGCCCCATGCACCCCGAGGTGCGGCAAGATCACCCAGGCAATTGTCCGAAGTGCCAGATGCGCCTGGTTCCGGAGGGAGATGCCGTCTCATCGCACGAACATGGCCACAATCCTCCCCATAAGCCGCAGCCAGTTGCGCCCGCGGACACCGCGCCAGAGCCGGCCGGCACTATCTACACCTGCCCCATGCACCCCGAGGTGCGCCAAGACCATCCAGGCACCTGTCCCAAGTGCGGCATGACATTGGAGCCCATCATTCCCCTGGACGAGGAAGACAACCATGAACTGAAGGATTTTCAGCGCCGCTTCTGGTGGACACTGCCCTTCACGTTCATCGTCACCATTCTTGCAATGTTCGGCCATCGCCTGGGATGGTTTGACCTGAAAGTGCAGACTTGGCTTGAACTGGCGCTGTCCCTGCCAGTCGTTTTGTGGACTGGCTGGCCATTTTTTGTACGCGGCTGGCAATCCCTCGTCCTGCGCAGCCCCAACATGTGGACCTTGATTGGTCTGGGTACGGGCGCGGCCTTTCTCTACAGCCTGGTGGCCACCCTGGCACCGGGCGTGTTCCCGGATTCGTTCGTCTCCATGGGGCGTGTGGCTGTGTACTACGAGGCGGCCGTGGTCATCATCTCGCTGACCATGCTGGGCCAGATCATCGAGTTGAAGGCCCGCTCGCAAACCTCTGCGGCGATCAAGGCGCTGCTCGGTTTGGCGCCCAAGACGGCACGCCGCATCAATGCGGACGGCAGCGAAGAAGACGTACCCCTGAACCATGTGCACGTCGGAGACCTGCTGCGCATTCGCCCCGGCGAGAAAGTGCCGGTCGATGGCATCGTGACCGAGGGCAGCAGCGCTGTCGATGAGTCCATGCTGACCGGTGAGCCTGTGCCGGTGACCAAACGCATTGGTGACAATGTCATTGGTGCCACGATGAACACCAGTGGGGCCTTGGTGATGCGCTCCGAGAAAGTCGGCGCGGCCACCATGCTGTCGCAGATTGTTCAGATGGTGGCCAATGCACAGCGCTCGAAGGCGCCCATGCAGCGCATGGCGGATGTGGTTGCCGGGAAGTTTGTTCTCGTGGTGGTGCTCATCGCCATTGCCACCTTCTTTGTCTGGGGTTTGTTCGGTCCGGAGCCTAGTTGGGTGTTTGGCCTGATCAATGCCGTCGCCGTGCTGATCATCGCCTGCCCCTGTGCGCTGGGGCTGGCCACGCCCATGTCGGTGATGGTCGCCACGGGTCGGGCAGCCACGCAAGGCGTGCTGTTCCGGGATGCGGGTGCCATCGAAAAAATGCGCGAGGTGGATACGCTGATTGTGGACAAGACCGGCACGCTCACCGAAGGCAAACCCGCCTTTGACACCGCAGTCGGTGCCGCCGGCTATACGGCGGACGAAGTATTGCGCCTGGCTGCCAGCCTGGACCAAGGCAGCGAACATCCTTTGGCAGAGGCCATCGTCAGCGCCGCACGCGCCAAAGGCCTGGAACTGGTCAAGCCGGTGGATTTCGAGTCAGGCAGCGGGATCGGCGTGCGAGGCCTCGTCGATGGCAAGCGCCTGGTGCTGGGAAACACCGCATTGATGGCGCAGGAGGGCGTGGCGACGGATGCGCTCAAGACCGACGCTGAGCGCCTGCGCAGTGAAGGCGCCAGCGTGATGCATCTCGCCGTGGACAGACAGCTGGCGGGCATCCTGGCCGTGACCGACCCCATCAAGGCCACTACGCTGGAAGCGATCAAAGCTTTGCACGCCAGCGGCTTGCGCATCGTGATGGCGACGGGAGACGGCCTGACCACGGCCAAGGCCGTGGGGGCCAAACTTGGCATCGACGAGGTGCATGGCGAAGTCAAGCCCGCCGACAAGCTTGCGCTGGTGGAACGGCTGCAGAAAGAGGGCCACATCGTTGCCATGGCCGGCGATGGCATCAACGATGCACCTGCGTTGGCCAAGGCCGATGTCGGCGTGGCGATGGGCACGGGCACCGACGTGGCCATGAACAGCGGCCAGGTCACGCTGGTCAAGGGCGACTTGCGCGGAATCACTGCGGCGCGCGACATCTCCACTGACACCGTTCGCAACATGCGCCAGAACCTGCTGTTCGCATTCGTTTACAACGGCATTGGGGTGCCGATTGCGGCAGGTGTTCTATACCCGTTCACGGGGTGGTTGTTGTCCCCGCTGATCGCGGCACTGGCCATGAGCATGAGCTCGGTGTCAGTGATTGGAAATGCGCTGCGTTTGCGGCGCAGCAAGAAATGATGCCGTAGACCGGAGGAATGATGAAAACCCCCACGCAACCGCCAAAACCTAAGGCCTCTCCAAGCGCCTGGCAGCGGAGGGGGAAAGCACCGATACAAAAAGAGCAACGCCTGGTGGAGGATCTCCCACCGACCGTCGTGGACCGTTCCGAGGACTTGACGAAGCCTCCGGCACAGGATGCGTCCAGTGGCATGAAAGGAGCAACCGAAGCACTGTCTGCGCAGGACTTTTTTGACTACCAGCGGGACTTCTTCGAACGCTCTATTGCGTTTTGGGACACGCTTCGCCAACGCGCGAACAACATGTTGGAGCACGAGCGTGTCGGGTTGCCGCCGCTTTTGGACTTCAAGTATGAAACGCTGCTGGACGCGCGCAGCTTCGAGCGGCCGGTCAACTATGCACTGCTGCGCATCACCGAAATCGACGAGCATTGCTGGGACGACTGCGTCGATCCTGACAAACCTCCGATCATTGTTGTCGATCCACGCGCCGGCCATGGCCCTGGGATCGGCGGCTTCAAGCGTGACTCTGAAGTCGGAATGGCCATGCGTGAGGGCCATCCGGTTTACTTCGTCATCTTCTTTCCCGAGCCGGCCCTGGGGCAGACCCTGGCGGACGTGTTGCATGTGCTGCGGCGTTTCGTCGAAGAAGTGGCCCAACGCCATCCTGGCAAGCCTCCTGTGCTCTATGGCAACTGTCAGGCTGGGTGGGCGGTCACACTGCTGTCCGCCGACTGCGCTGGTCTGGTTGGACCGGTGGTACTCAATGGCTCGCCTTTGTCGTATTGGGCTGGCGAGCCCGGTGTCAATCCGATGCGTCTTTCCGGGGGGCTCCTGGGTGGCAGCTGGTTGGCGCATCTGACGGCCGACCTGGGCGATGGCCGTTTCGACGGGGCCTGGCTGGCGCAGAATTTCGAGAACCTCAAACCAGAAAAGGCGATTTGGGAGAAGTACGCCCAACTCTTCACCAACGTTGACACTGAGCAGGGACGCTTTCTGGACTTTGAACGCTGGTGGAACGGCTTTTATTTCCTGAGCCGGGAAGAGATCCTCGCGATCGTTGAGAACCTGTTTATCGGCAACCAGCTGGAACGGGGCCTTTTCCAGATTTGCCAAGGGTGCACTGCAGACCTGAGACGGATCAGGAATCCCATCGTCATCTTTGCTTCCTACGGCGACAACATCACGCCACCGCACCAGGCGCTTGGATGGATTCCGGCCGTCTACCAAGACACCGATGATCTCCAGCAGGCCGGGCAGCGCATTGTCTACCTCACGAACCCGCACGTCGGCCATCTCGGCATTTTTGTGTCCGCCGGAGTCGCTCGCTTGGAGCACCGGGCCATCCTGGAGAGCCTGGCCGACATTGAAGCGCTGGCACCGGGCCTTTACGAAATGAAGATCGACAACCCGTCGGGTGACCCGGACTGCCATAAGCCTTCCTACAGCATCCGCTTCGAAACCCGTGAGGTGGAAGATCTGAAAACCGATTACCCGCAAGAAGCCTTTGAGCGCGTGAAACAGGTCTCGACATTCAACGAGACACTTTACCGGGCATTCTTCAGTCCCTGGGTGCAGTCGCTTTCTACACCCTGGACAGCCGAATTGCTCAAGTGGCTTCATCCAATGCGCAGCAGTAGATATATGTTTTCAGAAACTTTCAATCCCTGGATGAAAGGGATCAGCATGCTGGCCGAGCCGATCGCCAGGGGCCGACAACCGCTGGCGCCGCATCACCCATTGATCAAGCGTGAGCGTGAAGCGGCAGAACAAGTAACCCATGCACTGGGACAACTTCGCGAAGGCCGCGACGCTGCGATCGAGCAAGCGTTTCGTCTGATGTTTCAAAGTCCTGATTTGTTCTTGAGCGTCCCGGGGACGATGGGCAAAACCGGAGACGGTGGTACAGGGCGCAACAAAGCGGACTGAGCCCTGAGCATCTGTGGTACTGCCGATACTGCGACCTGCGTACGGATGCCCGGAGCAGGTTAGAGAAGTCAGCCTGAGAAAGCTCCCCGCAAGCCAACCTTGGAGCCCATAAGAATGACGGTCATCGACATTCGAATTCAGCGAATCACGCAGCTTTACGACTCTCTGGACCCTTCGCCGCTCCATGAGAAGGCACTGAGCCATGCCGTTGAAAACTATATCGTCGACTGTGCGGGTGAGCACGGTCCGGATGAACCGCTTCGGCTTGTGGTTCATGTCCCGGTGTCCATTAAAGAGTACGAAATCGAAATCACGCGAGCGATCCACACACATTTCCAGGCGCAGCATGCGCAGTGCAGGCGCCGATATCGACGAAGGATGCGACAGGGCATGCGCTTTCTGTTCACGGGACTCACCGTTCTGGGGACGACCCTGCTTGCACGTGCCTTGTTGGTTCATCCTGGCAACAGCAAAGTGCTTGTTGCCATCAGCGAAGGCCTGTTGATTGTTGGCTGGGTGGCGATGTGGCGCCCGATCGAGGTGCTCCTGTTCGAGCGTGTTGAAAACCACCAGAACATGGCGCTTTTTGACCGTCTTTCCCGAATCGACGTGGAGTTCGCCCTTGATGCGACTGCGTTTGGCACAGGGGAGAACAGTGGCGAAACCGGTGACTTGCGGACACCGGCCTTGTTGCCTTGACGGGTGCTCCTGTCCGTTGGTGGAACAACCCATCGGGCCCTCAAACGCGCCAATGTTCATCATGGGCCCCTGGGTCCCGTCCCAGAAATTCCTGACAGGAATGTAATTTTTGAAACACCTTTCCGTTAGCCGTCGGCTCGCAAAATACACAACGTGCATTCGCACAAGGCAGGTGGATTTAAATTTGAAGTGCAACATCCTGGAATTCAGTGAACGAGGGTGGGGCGCTGCGTGAGGAAATTATGCTGAACGCAGATTGGACCGAAGTGGTGGATCAGTTGAGTGTCGACGTGCGCTCTCCATGTGGGGCGGTCGGGATGCCTGGCGTGCGAAAGATGCTGCAGGCGGTTACGCAGGTCATCCAGGGAGAGCGTCGATGAATGGCTACGAACTACCACCCGACGCGTCAGGTCTGATCGCAGCGCTTGCTGTCGGGTTGGTGATTGGCCTGGAACGCGGCTGGCACAACCGCGAATTGCCGGAGGGAGGGCGTGTTGCAGGTCTGCGCACCTTTGCACTGACCGGACTGCTCGGCGGGGTACTTGGGCATCTACAGCCAGTTTTCGGCGCCTGGCCTTTGCTGGGTGCGCTGCTCGGACTCGCCTTGCTGCTGACGGTGTCCTACGCCCGAAATGCCAAACTGACTGGCAACCTGAGCGCGACCACCCCGGTGGCGATGCTGCTCACTTTGGTCCTGG
>Ga0208519_100064_pt1 | contig 126402 bp, 119 predicted proteins | sample LakWasM130_HOW14_2_FD_183940 | JGI IMG/M metagenome (GOLD analysis project Ga0208519, IMG submission 183940) | Freshwater sediment methanotrophic microbial communities from Lake Washington under simulated oxygen tension - Sediment Metagenome... | ecosystem: Environmental > Aquatic > Freshwater...
CTCTACCCGGGCCCAGAATTCATCCGTCACCTCCCACGAATGGGCATGGGCCTTGGCCATCTGTCTTTCCTGTACCGAGTGAAGGTCGTCTCAGGTCTGGAGTTTACTTAATTTACGGATAAATCCTTAGTGCCGCGGCGCGGCAATTGCGCTCCAATGGGGTTTTCCGTCTCTTGAGGATCGCCAGATGCAACGCCGACACATCATCCAATGGGGCGCAGCCGCCATGGCCGCCGCCTCCCTGGGCACCGCCAGCGCCCAGAACTTTCCGGCCAAGCCGATCAAGCTCGTGATCGCCTTCCCCGCAGGCGGTCCCACAGACATCACCATGCGCGTGCTGGCTGAAAACGCCGGCCGCATCCTGGGCCAGCCCGTGATCGTGGAAAACAAGCCCGGTGCCGGAGGCACGCTGCCGGCGCAAGCCTTGCAAGGGGTGGCCGCTGACGGCTACACCATCGCCCAGATTCCCCTGGGTGTGTTTCGCCTGCCCTACACCACCAAGATCAACTGGGACCCGGTCAAGGACATCAGCTACGTGCTCAACGTCACCGGCTATGCGTTCGGCATCGTGGTGCCGGCCGATTCACCGCTGAAGACCTGGACGCACTTCGTGGCCTGGGCCAAGGCCAATCCGGGCAAGCTCAGCTATGGCTCGACCGGCACCATGACCAGCCCGCACCTGACGACCGAACTGATCGCGCAAAAGCTCGGTATCGAACTGCTGCATGTGCCCTACAAGGGCAGTGCCGACCTGATGCAGTCCATTCTGGGCGGCAACATCATGGCGGCGGCCGACTCCACGGGCTTTGCCCCGCAGGTCGAAGCGGGCAAGCTGCGCGTGCTCAACACCTGGGGCGCCGAACGTCTGGCCAAGTTTCCTGATGCGCCCACCCTCAAGGAACTGGGCCTGGACATCGTGCAGAACTCGCCCTTCGGCATCGGCGCGCCCAAGGGCACGCCAGCGCCCGTGGTCAAGCGCCTGCACGACGCGTTCAAGCAGGCCATGGAGCAAGAGAACTACCGCACGGCGCTGGCGCGCTATGACATGGTGCCCATCTACATGGGCACGGCGGCATACCAGAAGTTCGCGCAGGACACTTTTGCGCGCGAGAAGGCGCTGGTGGAGAAGCTGGGCCTGGCGAAGGTGCAGTAATGCTGCTTATTTGATAGCTATTTCCGCAGATGCTGCGGGTGCAGTGGCCTGACAAGACAGCCAGTCTTTGTCCGGCCGCTCAATCCAGGCCCAGTTCCCGGGCGTCTTCCAGGTGGGCATCCCAGGCCCCGCTGATGCGCGGGTCCGGATCGCGCGTCAGGTAGTTGCTGCCACGGGCGGCCCGCAAGATCAGCGCGCCGCCGGCGGCGGCCTGCAGCGCGGCCGTGCCGCGGCGTTCCGAGCGCAGGGATACGGCGATCAGGGCCAGCCCAAGGCCGGCGACCATGAGATTCTCGCTGGGCAGGCGTGCCCTGGTACGGTCGATGGCCTGCCAGTGTCGAAGGGTGTTGATCAAGTCCATGCCTAACTCTAGCGCAGCTTGAGTGTGCCAGGGCACCGCTGGCCTTGCCGGATGGGCATCAACGTGCCGCCAGCACCGCGCGCGCGACCTCCGCAAAACCTGCGCCACGCTCGCGCTGTGTCACATAACGCGGCAGATGCGCCAGTTGCGGCACAAAGCGCGCAATGTTGGCCACGCCCACGCTGTGCGGAAAGTGCTCGAACATGAGCTGGTCGTTGGTGGAGTCGCCCACATACACCCAGCGGTCGATCTCGGCATCCAGGTCGCGCCCGAACAGTTCGCGCACGATCCAGCGCGCGCCTTCGAGCTTGTTGTGCGCGCCAAACCAGCCGTTGATGTGGATGCTGCTCACCGTGGCGTTCATGCCCGCGCTGCGCATGATGCGCAGCGCGTGCGCGATGGCGTCCGGCGGCAGATGGGTGAATTCGCTGTGATCGATGGCGATGTCGGTCTCGCGGCCCGGCGAGTCCATGGCGCGGCGGGCACCGGGCACCTCGCGCTCGATCCGCGCCAGAACCTGCTGCATGCGCGCGTAGTTGGCCACCCGCGTGGCCGGGTCCTGCTGGTATGTTTTTGATAGCTGCTTGCACCTGTCCTGATCGGTTGAGGGCACGCATCGATTCAAAAGGTTTGCCACGCGCCGCAACGCCACGGCGCCGTTCTCCGCCACGATGGCGTCCACGGGCCAGGTGGCGGCAAACGGCTCGCTCCAGCCCACGGGCCGGCCGGTGATGGGGATCACATGCAGGCCGCCGGCCTGGAGCGCCGCCAGGGCCTGCAGCGCATCGGGCGTAATCGCGCCGTCGGTGGTCAGGGTGTCGTCGATGTCGGTGAACACGCCCAGCAGTCGCCCAGGCGCCGGCACCGGCCATTCGATCAGGGCGCGCATCCGTGCCGTCATGGCCGCCGCTGTCAGTGGTTGCTGTCCAGCGCCAGGCCTGCGTGCTCGCGCAGCGGATGGAAGTGGATTTTCGGAAACCGCTCCTGCGCCAGCCGGACGTCATACGGCGAGGTGCACAGGTAGGCCAGTGCGTTGGCCGCATCGTGCGACAGGCGCATGGGATAGGCGTCGGTGAAGGCGCGCAGGTCGGCCGGGCTGTCGGCGGTGATCCAGCGCGCACCGGTGTACTGGCAGCCTTCCAGGCGCACGTCGGCGTCGTATTCGGCCTTCAGGCGGTGCTGCACCACTTCGAACTGCAGCTGGCCCACGGCGCCCAGCAGCATGGGTCCGCCCACGTCGGGCCGGAAGACCTGGATGGCGCCTTCCTCGCCCAGCTGTGCCAGGCCTTGCTGCAGCTGCTTGGTGCGCAGCGGGTTCTTCAGGATGACGGTCATGAACAGCTCGGGCGCGAAGAACGGCAGGCCCGTGAACTGCAGGTTGGCGCCGTCGGTGATGGTGTCACCCAGCTGCACGCCGCCGTGCGTGGTGAAGCCGATGATGTCGCCCGCGTAGGCCTCTTCCACCGCTTCGCGGCGCTGGCTCATGAAGGTCACCACGCTGGTCGGGCGCAGTTCCTTGGCGGTGCGCTGCACCTTGAGCTTCATGCCCGGGGTGTACTTGCCCGAGGCCACGCGCACAAAGGCGATGCGGTCGCGGTGGTTGGCATCCATGTTGGCCTGCACCTTGAAAACCACGCCGGCAAAGCCTTCGTCTTCGGGCTGGATGACTTTGACAACCGCTTGCTTGTTGACCTGCAGCGTGCTGGTGCGCGGGCCGGGCGGGGGGGACATGTCCACCACGGCGTCCAGCACCTCCATCACACCGAAGTTGTTCACCCCGGAGCCGAAGAACACGGGCGTGAGCTTGCCGGCCAGAAATTCGTCGTGGTTCCAGGCGGCCGAGGCGCCGACGGCCAGTTCCATGCTCTCCAGGGCATCGTCGAAGGTCTGGCCGAAGCGCTGGCGCAGCCGGTCGGCGTCGGCCAGCGGAATCACTTCAAAGTCTTTCGGACCCCGGTCGCTGCCGGGGGTGAACACCGTCATGCTTTGCGTGCGCAGATTGATGATGCCGCCAAAACTCTTGCCCTGGCCCACCGGCCAGGTGATGGGGCTGCAGGGCATGCCCAGCTCGCGCTCGACCTCGTCCAGGATGTCCAGCGGGTCGCGCACCTCGCGGTCCATCTTGTTGACGAAGGTGATGATGGGCGTGTCGCGCTGGCGGCAGACCTCGATCAGGCGGCGCGTCTGCGCTTCCACGCCGTTGGCGGCGTCGATCACCATCAGGGCCGAGTCCACGGCGGTGAGCACGCGGTAGGTGTCTTCCGAGAAGTCCTTGTGGCCGGGCGTGTCGAGCAGGTTGATGACGTGGTCGCGGTACAGCATCTGCATGACCGAGCTGGCCACCGAGATGCCGCGCTGCTTTTCGATCTCCATCCAGTCCGACGTGGCATGGCGGCTGGCCTTGCGCCCCTTGACAGCGCCGGCGATCTGGATCGCGCCGGAGAACAGCAGCAGCTTTTCCGTCAGCGTCGTTTTACCGGCGTCTGGGTGGGAAATGATGGCAAAGGTGCGGCGGCGCCGGGTTTCGGCAAGAAAGGGTGCGGACATGCAGGCGGGGGCCGCGCCCAGGGGCGGCGGCCAAGTCAAAAGGGTGGGTCAACCCGCGATTATCCCGCGCTGCTGCCAATCCGGCTGGCCGGGGTGATCTCGACCCTGGGCACCTCGATGGCCTTTTCCTCGGTCTTCATGGTGGGCACCTTGACGGTTTTCTGCTCCGTGGCCCCGCTGGCATCGGGGTGTGACGCCGTACTTGCCTCAAGGCCCTGGGCGTCGCCGTGCGCCGGGCCTGGTGCAATGCCTTGTCCGCCCAGGACATGCCCTTGGCGGACGGCGTCATGCCATGCCGATGCGCGCGGCCCCCTGGCGAAACAGGGCTGCGCCCTGGGGGTCGAAGCGGAACGCCGCGAAAAAGTCGTCAGCCTGGTAGCTCGGTCGGGACCGGCGTATTTCTGTCGCATAGGTGCGTGCCAGGTCGATCGCACCCGCCAATGCCAGGCTGTAGGCCGCGATGGCGCGGATGTGCGCGTGGGCGTTGGGACGGGCGGCGGCCTTGACGGCCCAGTCCGCCGCCTCGTCGAACCGACCCAGGCGCACCAGCGCCATGGCGCGGGCTCCCAGCATGCCGAAAAGCAGCGGGTCGAAGGGGCTGAGCAGGCGCGAGTGGTCGGACGCTGCGATGGCGGCCTGGGGGTCGCCCGCCTGGGATTGGACAAACGCCAGCGTGTAATGGCCCAGCGCGAAGCTGGGACTCAGGTGGATGGCCTGCTCCAGCTCGACCACGGCCGAGTCCTGCTGGGCGCGCAGCCACAGCGCCCGGCCCATGGCCCAGTGGGTCGCTGGGTTGCGGTCGTCGGCGTCCAGGCTTTGGCGGGCAGTGGCCATGGCCAGGTCGCAAGCGGCTGCGCGCTCGGACCAGCCCTGGAAGGCATTCTGGAAGTGCGTGAACGACAGCCCGGCGTAGGCACGCGCGAAAGTGGGGTCGAGGTGCACCGCCATGGCAAAGAATTGGCGGGCGCGCTCGTTGTCTGCCTGGTTGAATCGGTACATATGCCACAGGCCGCGGTGGTGGGCCTCCCAGGCATCGAGGGTGTTGGGCGGGCGCAGCAGGGCGCGGTTGCGCTCGGCCAGCTCGATCTCGCTGGCGGCGATGGCGACGATCTGGCTGCCAATGTCGTCGAGGACGGAAAAAGCGTCGTCCAGGGGGCGGTCGAAGATGTCGGCCCAGACGACGTGCGCGGTGCGGACCTCCACCAGTTCGGCCGTCACCACCAGACGCTGTGCGTGGCGGCGCACGGTGCCGCTCACCACATAGTCGACATCGAGAAGGCGCGCGGCCTCCTGCGGGCCGATGTCGCGTTCATGCAGTGCGAACACGGTGCCTTGTGCGATGACGAACAGGCTGCGCAGCTGGGCCAGCCGGGTGATGACGTCGTGGGCCAGTGCGTCGGCTGTGCCTCCGCGCCCACCGGCCACGGGCGAGAGGTCGGCGAAGGGCATGACGGCGATGGACGCGCGGTGCGGATGTGCGTCGCGGGCTTTGTCGAGAGGCAGATCCGGGCCTGCGCCGGGCGCGCTCTGGCACAGGAGGGTGGGCGGTTCGTGTTCCGTGGCCGTTGCCACGAAGCGGTAGCCGCGCCGTTGAATGGTGGCAATGCAAGCTTGCGCCGTGCCACTGTCGCCGATGGCCTGGCGTGCCGCCTTGATGCAACTGCTCAGGGCCGACTCGCTCACCACCTTGCCGGCCCACAGCGCATCCAGCAGTTCCTGCCGGGACACGATGCGGTGGCGGTGCTGCAGCAGGTAGGCCAGCAGGTCGAACACCTGCGGCTCGACTTGGCGTGGCTGCCCCTGGCAGCGCAAGGTGAACAGGCGGGTATCGAGCTCACAGTCCCTGAAAGTCAGCAGCACCGGCGACTCCTTCACTGAAGCAGAGCTGGAATCATAGGGCGCCCCACCATCTTCAGGCAATCTCCATGCCTTCCCCATGGAGGCGCCAAGGAATCTGGCGCGGTTGTGCGTAAGCTTTTCCACCGGGGCTCGGGCAGACCGCGCAACGTATTCAGAAGTTGCTTGACCGAAAGGAGATCACCATGGCTACCACGCTTTACCAACGGCTGGGCGAATCGGCGGGCATCGCCCGCCTGGTGGACGATGTCATTGCCGCCCACCTGAGCAACCCCCTCGTCAAAACCCGTTTCGAGAACGCCGAGGACCTGGAGCACACCAAGAAGATGGCGACCGAGTTCTTCTGTGCGGGTGCTGGCGGGCCGCAGCCTTACACCGGCAAGGACATGCTCACGGTGCACAAGGGGATGAACATCAGTGAACAGGAGTATCTGGCGGTCATGGACGACATTGTCGGCGCCATGGGCAAGCACCAGCTGGACGATGCCACGAAGAACGAGGTCATCGGCATCCTCTACGCACTCAAGGGCCACATCATCCGCGTCTGATCCCATTCTTCAGTCATTCACCAAGGATTGGCCATTGGAATGACCGGGTCTCCTGCCGGCGCGGTCGCGCCGCAGGGGCGGGGAGGGTTGCACACCATCTATGGAGGTACCTCAAATGGACTCGCAACTAGAAAGCATTCGCGAACAGCAGAAAGCGTCCTGGAACCGGTTCTCCGCGGGCTGGAAGAAATGGGATGAGCTGTTCATGGACTTCCTGCGCCCGATGGGCGACGAAATCATCCGTTTGCTGGACCCGAAGGGCCAGGACGTGGTGCTCGATGTCGCCGGCGGCACGGGAGAGCCCGGATTGACGATTGCGGCGCGCATTCCGCAGGGGCGGGTGGTCCTCACCGACCTGGCGGCGAACATGCTGGAGATCGCCGGGGAGAATGCGCAGCGCCGCGGGCTGACCAATGTGGAGACCCGCGTGTGCGATGTGTGCGCGCTGCCTTTTGCCGACCAGAGCTTCGATGCCGTCAGCTGCCGCTTTGGCTTCATGTTTTTCCCCGACATGGACTTGGCGGCCCGGGAGATGGCGCGTGTCCTGAAACCCGGTGGGCGCCTGGCCACTGCGGTCTGGAATGTCGCGGAGAAAAATTTCTGGGTGACGGCCATCATGGGCGCGATCCACCGGAACATGGCCTTGCCTGCACCGGCGCCGGGCGCGCCGGGCATGTTCCGCTGCGCCCAGCCGGGCTGGGGCGAGGCGCTGTTGGCGCAGGCCGGGCTGAAAAATGTGTCGGTCAGGGAGGTGGCGGGACGGCTCGACTGCCAGACGGCCGATGTGTACTGGCAGGCCATGACCGAGGTGGCCGCGCCGGTGGTCGCCGCACTGGGCCAGGCCGATGAAGCCACGGGAGAGAGGATTCGGGACGAGGTGTATCGGGCCATCGAGCAGAAATTCCCGGATGGCAATGTCCGGATCGACGCCAGCGCACTCGTGGTTTATGGCGAGAAATGAAGGAGCGCTGCCGGCGCTTGCATCGGTTGACCCCGCGCATGCCGAGCCATGTGGCCGGGATGGCGGGGCGCCGGGTGCGCGCATCCGTATAATCTTGACCTCATCCGAGGAGCGTTGCAGCGTCCCCAGCATTGGCGGGGCGTGAGGCTCGGAGTCAATTTCGCAACGACGCTCATCCACTTTCCGCGTGGTGAGCTTTTTCCCTTCCCCCCGGCGAGTGGTTTTTTCAAACATGCTTTGGAGCAAACCATGAACGCACGCGTCAACGCACCCACCCTGGCCGACAGCGCCATTGCCGACATCGGCCTGGCCGACTGGGGCCGCAAGGAAATCCGCATCGCCGAGACCGAGATGCCTGGCCTGATGGCCATCCGCGAGGAATTCGCCGCCAGGCAGCCGCTCAAGGGCGCGCGCATCACCGGCTCGCTGCACATGACCATCCAGACGGCCGTGCTGATCGAAACCCTGAAAGCCCTGGGCGCCGATGTGCGCTGGGCCTCGTGCAACATCTTCTCCACCCAGGACCACGCTGCCGCCGCGATTGCCGCCACCGGCACGCCGGTGTTCGCCATCAAGGGCGAAACCCTGGTGGATTACTGGGACTACACCCACCGCATCTTCGACTTCGGTGCCAAGGGCACGGAGGGCGAAGGCCCGAACATGATCCTGGACGATGGCGGCGACGCCACGCTGCTGATGCACCTGGGCAAGAAGGCAGAGAAGGACGCCTCCGTGCTGGCCAACCCCGGTAGCGAGGAAGAGCGCATCCTGTACGCCGCCATCAAGGCCAAGCTGGCCGAGGACAGCACCTGGTACAGCCGCAAGAGCGCCCAGATCCTCGGCGTGACCGAAGAAACCACCACCGGCGTGCACCGCCTCAAGGAAATGTCGGCCAAGGGCACGCTGCTGTTCCGCGCCATCAACGTGAACGATTCGGTGACCAAATCGAAGTTCGACAACCTCTACGGCTGCCGCGAATCGCTGGTGGACGGCATCAAGCGCGCCACCGACGTGATGATCGCCGGCAAGGTGGCCGTGGTGGCCGGCTACGGCGACGTGGGCAAGGGCTCGGCCCAGGCGCTGCGCGCTCTGAGCGCCCAGGTGTGGGTGACCGAGATCGACCCCATCAACGCCCTGCAGGCCGCCATGGAAGGCTTCAAGGTCGTGACCATGGAGTGGGCCGCGCCACTGGCCGACATCTTCGTCACCACCACCGGCAACCGCGACGTGATCACCTTCGAGCACATGAAGGCCATGAAGGACCAGGCCATCGTCTGCAACATCGGCCACTTCGACAACGAGATCCAGGTCGCCAAGCTCGAAGAGCATTGCCAGTGGGAAGAGATCAAGCCCCAGGTGGACCATGTGATCTTCGCTGACGGCAAGCGCATCATCCTGCTGGCCAAGGGCCGTCTGGTGAACCTGGGCTGCGGCACGGGCCACCCGAGCTTCGTGATGTCGAACTCGTTCGCCAACCAGACCATCGCGCAGATCGAGCTGTTCACCCACCCCGAGGGCTACGACGTGGGCAAGGTCTATGTGCTGCCCAAGCACCTCGACGAGAAGGTGGCGCGCCTGCACCTCAAGAAGGTGGGCGCCATGCTGACCGAGCTGAGCGACGAGCAGGCCGCCTACATCGGCGTGCCCAAGCAGGGCCCCTACAAGCCCGACACCTACAGGTACTGATTCCCCTTGGGGCGCTGTGCGCCTTCCTGCTGAGGGGGACGCCACCAGCGGCCCGGCAAAGCCGGTTCCGCGGTGGCGCTGGCGGGTGGCGCGGCATCAATGATGCTATCTTTATATGAGCTGCTGGCGCTTGATTCACTAACGCTACCAGCTGACTTGACTCAAAAAGGATGGGCGCGATGCGCGCAGATGTGTTTTTGGTGGAACGTGGCCATGCGGCCACGCGCTCGCAGGCGCAGCGGCTGATTGCCGCGGGCGTGGAGTGGCGCCTGTCGCCGCTGGCGCCCTGGCAGAAGGTGGCCAAGAACGGTGACGAAATCCCGTCCGTGGCCGAGGCGCGGCTGCTCGACGATGCCGAGGCCAAGTACATCTCGCGTGGCGGCCTCAAGCTCGAAGGGGCGCTGCGGGCCACCGGCCTGTCGGTGGCGGGGCTGCGCTGCCTGGATGTGGGGCAGAGCACGGGCGGCTTTACCGACTGCCTGCTGCAGCAGGGCGCGGCCCAGGTGATTGGCGTGGACGTGGGCCACGGCCAGCTGCACGAGCGGCTGCGCGCTGATCTGCGCGTGGTCTGCGTCGAGGGCGTGAATGCGCGCTCGCTGACGGCGCAGGCCTTGCAGGATGCCTGTGAGCTGGCCCTGTCGGAAGTGATCGAGGCCGAAGAGGACAACGAGACCCAGCCCGAGGCGCCCTACAGCTGGATGCGCAATGGCGGGCAGGTGGACGAGGCCTACGACGACAGCAACGACGCCAAGGACCAGGACATCGAAGCCTTCAAGTCCGAGCGCGCCGCCCGCGCCAAGGCCCGCGAAGAGGGCACGCTGCCGGTGGAGCGCCGCCGCCGGCCCGAATGCGCCGATACCGACATCACGCCGGTGTTCGATGTGGTGACGGGCGATCTGTCGTTCATCTCGCTCACGCTGGTGCTGCCCGCGCTGGTGCCGCTGCTGGCGCCGGGCGGCAGCCTGCTGATGCTGGTCAAGCCGCAGTTCGAGCTGCAGCCCGGCCAGGTGGGCAAGGGCGGCATCGTGCGCGATGCAGCGCTGTATGCCGTGGTGGAGCAACGCATCCGTGACTGCTGTGCCGAGCTGGGCCTGGTGGTGCAGGCGTGGCTGGACAGCCCCATCAGCGGCGGCGACGGCAACCATGAGTTTTTTGTTTTTGCGAGGAGGGGCGCATGACCGCGGCCAACGCACCAGCCACCGGTCTGCCGGTGAGCTTCGAATTCTTTCCGCCCAAGACGCCCGAGGGCGCCGAAAAGCTGCGCACCGTGCGCCAGCAGCTGTATGCCCGCAAGCCCGAGTTCTGCTCGGTGACCTATGGCGCTGGCGGCTCCACGCAAGAGGGCACCTTCGGCACCGTGCAGGAGATCCTGGCCGAGGGCGTGAGCGCGGCCTCGCACTTCTCGTGCGTGGGGGCCACGCGCCAGTCGGTGCGCGAGCAGCTCGCCACGCTCAAGTCCATGGGTGTGCTGCGGCTGGTGGCCTTGCGCGGCGACCTGCCCAGCGGCTACGGCATGGGCGGCGAGTTCCACTACGCCAGCGACCTGGTGGCCTTCATCCGGGCCGAGACCGGGCGTGATTTCCACATCGAGGTGGCAGCCTACCCCGAGGTGCACCCGCAGGCCAAGTCGCCCGAAGCCGATCTCCAGGCCTTTGCTGCCAAGGTGCAGGCAGGGGCTGATTCGGCCATCACCCAGTATTTCTTCAATGCCGATGCGTACGAGCGCTTTGTGAACGATGTGCGCCGCCTGGGGCTGGATGTGCCGGTGGTGCCCGGCATCATGCCCATCATGGGGTCTTCGCAACTCATGCGCTTTTCGGATGCCTGCGGTGCCGAGATTCCGCGCTGGATCCGCCTGCGCCTGCAGGGTTTTGGTGACGATACGGCGTCGATCCGGGCGTTTGGCCTGGATGTGGTGGCCTCGCTGTGCGAGCAGTTGCGTCAGCGCGGCGTGCCGGGCCTGCATTTCTACACCATGAATCAGAGTGCAACAACGCTGGAACTGTGCCGGCGCCTCGGTTTGTAATGGGGTGCGGGGCCGGGCGTGATGACTGTCGCGCGGTGGGGCCATTCGTTTTTCAGAAAGTGGTGATGGATGCAGCGGACTGACAAGAGCGTGAAGCGCATGCGCTGGTGCCAGTCACTGGGGCTGGCAGCGCTTTCATGGGTGCTGGTGGCCTGTGCGCCCATGCCGGTGGCGGACCCGGGGATCCCCGAAGCGGCTGCCGGGATACCGACCGAGCCCCGCAATGCCTGCGAGCTGGCGCAGCAGCGTGGCGCGCCCCGGTCACGGTTTTGCGCGCCGGCGGCCGGCAAGCCGGCCGAATCGTCGCCACGGGCGAAGCCAGTGCCGGAGCCGGTACGCAACGAAGCCGCCCGGCGCGGAGCCGACAGCGCGGGGCCGCAGGGCAGCGCGGACGAGCCCGTGCGCGAAAGCGACCAGCAGGGCCTGGCATCCTGGTATGGACCGCGCTTTCACGGCCGGCGCACGGCCAGTGGCGAGATCTTCAACCGCCGCGACTTCACCGCTGCACACCGCACCCTGCCATTCGGCACCCGGGTGTGTGTGCGCAGCCAGCTCACGGGCCGCGCCGTGGTGGTGCGCATCAATGACCGCGGCCCTTTCTCCGGGAACCGCGTGATCGATGTGAGCCAGGCCGCCGCCCAGGAACTGGGCATGCTGGGGTTGGGCATCAAGCCCGTGGAACTGTGGCTGCTGGAGGAAGGCGAGAGCGACTGTTTCCAGTCGCTTTCGGGATCGGCCCCTTGAGCCTGGCCGCAGAGCCAGGAAGCGGTCCATCGCCCCGCCAGGGCTGAGGTCGCCCGCCGCTTTCAGCCGCCCGATTCGAGCGTGTGGGTGGCGTGCTGGTCCTGGGCCAGCAATTCCACCATCTGGGGCAGGGCGGTCTTCAGGGCGGCCTTCAGGGTGAAGGGGGGATTGATCAGGAACATGCCGCTGGCAGGCAGGCCCGGGCGCTTGATTTCGCCATCCGCCTTCCCGGTGAGCTTGCTGGACTTCACGGTCAGCGTGGCATGCAGCCAGCCCTTGCCCGCCTTGGTGGCCAGGGTTTTCAGGCGGCGCGGCAGGTCGTGCGCTTCGGGGCGCGGAATGATGGGGTACCAGACGGCATAGGTGCCCGTGGCAAAGCGCTTGAGCGAATCGGCCGCCATGTCCAGCACCTTGGCATAGTCGCTCTTCATTTCATAGCTGGGATCGCACAGCACCAAAGCGCGGCGGGCCGGTGGAGGCAAAAATTTCTTGATGCCCTCGAATCCGTCTTCGTGCAGCACGGCCACCTGCCGACCGGCCTCCAGCTGGGCCACGTTGCCGGCCAGCGCGCGCAGATCGGTGGGGTGCAGCTCAAACAGCTTGAGCTTGTCGTGCTCGCGCAGCAGCCGCTGGATGATGAAGGGCGAGCCGGGGTACACCTTGGTGGTGGCGCCCTGGTTGAAGGCTTTCACCATGTCCACATAAGCCTGCAGCGCGGGTGTGAGGGCGGCAACGCCGGGTGCGGTGAGGCGCAGGATGCCATCCCCCGCCTCGCCGCTGGTGCTGGCGTAGTCGCCATCGAGCCGGTACAGGCCGGCACCCGCATGGGTGTCGAGCACCGTGAGGGCCGCGTCTTTTTCGGTGAGGTGTTGCAGGGCGGCAATCAGGACGGTGTGCTTGAGCACATCGGCGTGGTTGCCTGCATGGAAGGCGTGGCGATAACTGAACATGGCGCAATGGTAACGATTCGGCCCCTGGTGGCCGATGTGCGTTGCTGCGCAGCGTGCATCGGATGCACAGTGCGGGCCTGGATTGCGTATTGAAATGCTATATAAATAATAGCTGTTGCCATTCTGTTGGCAAGGAGTGCCAGCTATTTCCCTGATCGTCCGGTAGGTGTGATGGCTGGGCGGGACCGGCGCGCTGCTGGCGCACTGGCAAAAACGGCACAATCGGCGGTGTTCGTGCCGTTGGTGATGTTTTTGGCAGACAGGATGCCTTTTGTTTCCGGGAGCGACGGTGCATGCAGCATGATGGGCGCCGTGACGGTCGAGGCACCACGGATCCATCCCGTTGCCGCCCCGGACGCGTTCCCGCATTACCCCCGCCCATGATGATCGAAAACCCCAGCCCCACCCCTGCCAGCCGTGTGAACCATGTGGACGCGCTGACACCGGGCACGCGCCTGGCCGAGTTTGAAATACTGCAACTGCTCGGGGTGGGCGGGTTTGGCATGGTCTACAAGGCATTCGACCATTCGCTGCACCGCGCCGTGGCCATCAAGGAGTACATGCCTTCGGCGCTGGCGGGCCGTTCGCAGGGGCAATCGCTGTGGGTGCGGTCGTCATCCGACCAGCAGACCTACCATACCGGGCTGGCGTCCTTCATGGGCGAGGCCCGCCTGCTGGCGCAGTTTGATCATCCGTCCCTGGTCACGGTTTTCCGTTTCTGGGAGGCCAACAACACCGCCTACATGGTCATGCCGCTGTACACCGGCATGACCCTCAAGCAGGCGCGCGCGCAGATGCGCACGCCCCCGCCCGAGGCCTGGCTGCGCAAGATGCTGTGGTCGGTGCTGGGTGCGCTGCGTGTGCTGCACGAGGGCAACACGCTCCACCGCGACATCTCGCCCGACAACATCTTCCTGCAGGACAACGGGCCGCCGGTGCTGCTCGACCTGGGCGCCGCGCGCCATGCCATCAATGACCGGGGCCACCAGCACACGGCTGTGCTCAAGGTGAATTACGCGCCCATCGAGCAGTATTCCGAGGGCGATGACGAGTTGCGCCAGGGCCCCTGGAGCGACCTGTATTCGCTGGCTGCCGTGGTGCATGGCTGCCTGTGCAACGACACCCCGCTGCCCGCCACGCTGCGCTCGATCCGGGACCGCATGGTGCCGTTCTCGCGCGTGGCCAAGACCGTCCAGCGCCAGTTTGGCGTGCAGTATTCGGCGCCATTCGTGGCCGCCATCGCCCAGGCCCTGGCCCTGCGCCCCGAGGACAGGCCCCAGAGCATCGACGCATTCCTGCAAACCATGGGGATGACGTCACCGCCCGAGGGCGTCGAGCACTTCGACTTCCGGGCCGAACTGGGGGGTATCTGGGCCGAATCCGCAGATCGGCCAGGCACCGGAGTGACCGCGCCCATTGTGAGCGCTGTCTCTGCGTCCAAGAAAATGGCCGATCTGGAGGATTTGACCTACCGTTCGGAGCGGCCTGAACTGCCTCCCGCTGGCTTGGGCGTGCGGGACCACCCTGCTGCTGCGGGACTGGATACGGTGGCGGCAGGCATGGCTGACACGGTTTTCATGGATGTAGGGGACTCGGTTTTCGAGGATTCACCCAGCATGGGGACGGCACCGGCAGAACTGCCTTCGCGGGCGGAGCGCTCCGAGCAAAAGCAAAAACGCACGCGAAAAGCGCCAGCTAGCGGAGCGCAACGGACGGGGCGTGCCGCCGCAGGTACCCGGTCCCGGTGGCCATCGTCGTCGGTGTGGCTGGCGGGCATCCTTCTGACTTTGGGCGCCGCCGCCGGAGCGTCGTGGTGGACGCAGGGGCACTCGACCGCCCCGAGGCCGGCTGGCGACATGCTCACGGAGCTCAAGGAACCACTGGCTGTACCCGCCGCATCGCAGCTGGCGGTGCTGGCGAATCCCACTGGCGACACTCCCCTGGCGGGGGAGGGCGATCAGGGTGCTGCTGCGGTCGCTGGCGGTCCGGGCGGAGTGCCCGCAGCGCCCGCCGCCGCGGAAGCCGCCGTTGCCCACCCCGCCGTGCGCATGCCGGCGCAGCGCCGCACCCTGCCGGGGCCTTCTTCCGCCACTACGGTGGTGGTGCAGGATGTACCTGCTCCCGAGCCGGTCGTGGCGCCCAGGCCCAGGGCTCCGGTGGTGCGCACCATGGGGCCTGAGGAAGCTTGTGCCGATGCCGGCATGCTGGCCCGCCCCCTGTGCATTTTCAATGAATGCAAAAAACCGGGGCTGGCCACGCATCCGGTGTGTGTGGATGTGCGCCGGCGGCAGGAGGCCGAGGAGCAGCGCCGGCAGATGCAAAACTGACGCTGCAGCGCGTTCTCGCGGCCGCCCTTGCCTGAAATGGGAGCTGCTTTGTATAATGGCGGGCTTCGCAGCGCTTTAGTGGTCCCGCGGCGAAGACTTCATCCCACCTAAGAGGCTTCCTTCAGAGAAGCACCGACCGTGGAAAAGGACCCACCAAACCCTCTTTCCAAGAGAAAACTCATGACTACTACTTTCAGCGCCAAGCCCGCTGAGGTCGTGCACGAGTGGTTTGTGATTGACGCGACCGACAAGGTCCTCGGACGAGTAGCCAGCGAAGTTGCTCTCCGTTTGCGCGGCAAACACAAGGCCATTTACACGCCTCACGTCGACACCGGTGACTTCATCGTCATCATCAATGCCGCCCAGCTCAAGGTGACCGGCACCAAGTCCCTGGACAAGGTGTACTACCGCCACTCGGGTTATCCCGGCGGTATCACGGCCACGAACTTCCGCGACATGCAAGCCAAGCACCCCGGCCGCGCGCTGGAAAAGGCTGTCAAGGGCATGCTGCCCAAGGGCCCCCTTGGCTACGCGATGATCAAGAAACTCAAGGTGTACGGTGGTGCCGAGCATCCCCACACCGCCCAGCAGCCCAAAGCGCTGGAAATCTAAGGAGCCTTGAGATGATTGGTGAATGGAACAATGGCACCGGCCGTCGCAAATCCAGCGTCGCCCGCGTGTTTCTGAAAAAAGGCTCCGGCAAGATCACGGTGAACGGCAAGGACATCCAGTCCTACTTCGGCCGCGAAACCTCGATCATGATTGCCAAGCAACCCCTGGCGCTGACCAACCATGTCGAAACCTTCGACGTGATGATCAACGTGCACGGTGGTGGCGAATCCGGCCAGGCCGGCGCTGCCCGCCATGGCATCACCCGCGCCCTGATCGACTACGACGCGACGCTCAAGCCCGTCCTGAGCCAAGCCGGCTTCGTGACCCGCGACGCCCGCGAAGTGGAACGCAAGAAGGTCGGTCTGCACTCTGCACGCCGCGCCAAGCAGTTCTCCAAGCGTTAAGCGCTGGTACTGCCTGCCTGCCATCCTTGCGGTGGTGGGTCGCAACAAGAAGCCGCCTTCGGGCGGTTTTTTGTTGCCAGCCACAATGCCCCCACTGAAATTGGCGTCAAACGCCGGTGGCCTGAATTCCCGACTGGATTGCAGTAGCATTCAAGTTAGATCCTGAATTGGAGTACCCCATGAGCGCAGTTGCCGAAAACGTCCAGACCGAAATGCCCACCCCCATCCTGTTCACCGACAGCGCAGCGGCCAAGGTGGCGGATCTGATTGCCGAAGAGGGCAATCCCGACCTGAAGCTGCGCGTGTTCGTCCAGGGCGGCGGATGCTCGGGCTTTCAGTACGGATTTACCTTTGACGAAATCACCAACGAAGACGACACCACCATGACCAAGAATGGTGTCTCGCTGCTGATCGATGCCATGAGCTACCAGTATCTGGTGGGTGCCGAGATCGACTACAAGGAAGACCTGCAGGGCGCCCAGTTCGTGATCAAGAATCCGAACGCCGCCAGCACCTGCGGCTGCGGTTCGAGCTTCTCGGCCTGACGGGTCGAGCGGACTTCTCTTTCTCTCAGGCCGGGTAGACGGCCCCCAGCACACGGGCGCCTCGGGCGCCCGTGACACTTTGGAGGTTGCCGGTTTGCCCCTGCACCGTCTGGCGGGCCAGCCAGGCAAAGGCAGCAGCCTCTACTTGCAGTGCGGGCAGGCCCAGGGTGTCGGTAGGCGCCACCGAGATGCCAGGCGTCAAGGCCTGCAGGCGCCGCATCAGTTCGGTGTTCAAGGCGCCGCCACCGCACACTGCCAGTGTTTTGCTATTTTTTCCATGGCTGATGGCGCTCATTGCACAAGCGCTGGCGGTCAATTCAGTCAAGGTGGCCTGCACGTCAACGGGCCGGATGCCGGAATGCGCCGCCAGCGCATCCGACAGCCAGGTCGGGTTGAACAGGTCGCGCCCCGTGCTTTTGGGTGGGGGTTGCCGCAAAAAAGGCTCCTGCAGCAATGTGGCAAGAAGGTCGGGCAGCACCTGGCCCTGGGCGGCCCAGTCTCCATTTTTGTCAAAGGCCTGACCGGTGTGCAACTGGCACCAGTGGTCCATGAGCGCGTTGCCGGGCCCGCAGTCGAAGCCCGCCACGCTGCCGTCGGCGCCCAGCACGCTGAGGTTGGAGATGCCGCCGATATTGAGCACCAGCACCGTCTCGCCTGTCCGGCCAAACACGCCCCGGTGAAAGGCTGGGACCAGCGGGGCGCCTTGTCCGCCTGCAGCCACATCCCGGCTGCGAAAATCCGCCACCACGGGGATGCCGGTGCACTCGGCCAGCAGGGAGGGGTTGCTCAGTTGCAGGGTATAGCCCGTGCCGTCGAATTCCTGGGGGCGGTGGCGCACGGTCTGCCCGTGCGCGCCGATGGCCCGTACGGCGCTGGCGGGGACGCCGCTGTGTTTCAGCAGCCTTTGCACTACGGAGGCGTAGACCCGTGCCAGCGCATTGCCCGCCAGGGCCGCACGGTGCAGTTCGTTGGGGCCAGGGGTGTTGAGTGCGAGTAGTTCTGCTCTTAAATCAGGAGCTAAAGGAGCTGATTCATGGCCAATGACGACCATTTTCTCTTGTGAAAAATCGGCCAGAACCCCGTCCACGCCGTCGAGCGAGGTGCCCGACATGAGGCCGATGTACAAGCTGGGCATCGCCTGCAACATCAGAACCTGTTCAATGTCTTTTTGGAGCCACACAAGTGTCTTGCCGGGATGGGATGCAAGGCGCTGTGCGCAGCCAATAGCTCAGCTATTGGCAAGCGCCGCAACGCCGCAGACCGCCCGGCAAGGCACTTGCCCGAAGGGTTGGAGTGAAATCGGGCGATTGGACGCCCCGGCTGCTTGCATGGGCATGAGCCCATGCGGCGCATCCGAAGCATCCACTCATCCCGATTGCACTCCAATGTGATCTCCCAAAAGACATTGAACAGGTTCTCAGAGCGGCGTGCCGGTTGCGGCTTACTCGGCGCTGGCCTGCTGCACCAGTGCAGCAGCCGACAGTTGCACGCGCATGTTCGCGGCCAGCCGGTCGAAGGCGGGACGCGCAGCGGCCGACACCGGGGCGGCGGATTCACTTTGCTGGGCGATGGCTTGTGGATCTTGCTGCTGTCCGTTCACGCGGAATTCGAAATGCAGATGCGGGCCGGTAGCCCAACCCGTCGCGCCCACGGCGCCAATGGTCTGGCCCTGTTCGACGGTCTGGCCCTTTTTCACGTCCATCCGGCTCAGGTGGGCGTACACGGTTTCGTGCTGGTTGCGGTGCCTCACGAAGACCACGTTGCCGAAACCGTTCTGCACGCCGGCGAACTCGACGACGCCGTCACCCACCGTGCGCACGGCCGTGCCCGTGGGCGCGGCATAGTCGGTGCCCAGATGAGCGCGCCACTTCTGCAGGATGGGGTGAAAACGCATCTTGAAGGTGCTGCTCACGCGGGAAAACTCCACCGGGGAGGTGAGGTAGGCGCGGCGCATGCTGGCGCCGTCCAGTGTGTAATAGGCGCCTTTGGCGGTGCCATGGTCCTGGAACCACACCGCCTCATGGGTTTTGCCGTTGTTGTGGAACTCCGCGCTGAGCACGCGACCGCTGCGCAGCGGTTCGCCGTCGGCTTCCAGGGTTTCATAGACCACCGAGAAACGATCACCCTTGCGCAGCGACCGGTGAAAGTCGATGTTGCCCGCGAACACCTCGGCCAGCTGCACGGCCACGGCATCGGGGATGCTGGATGCGTCGGTGGCGGCAAACAGCGAGCTCTGGATCACCCCGCCCGCGAGGCGGCTGCCCGTGGTGAGGGGGGCGGACTCGACGCGCGAGGTGAACCGCTCGCCGGAACGCTCGACCACCAGGCGGCGGAAGTTGCCGCTGTCGTCCGGGGCCCAGCGGGCGGTCAGGCGCACAAGGCGGTGATCATCGGTGGTTTCGGCCGAGACCGAACGCCCTGCTCGGCCCAGCAGGTCCTGGCGAGCCTGGGCGTCGCTGCGCAGGAAGGCCGAGGCGGCCGGATCGGCCACGCCCATGCGCTGCAGCAAGGACTCCGCGGTGTCGCTGCTACGGGTCTGTTCCGAGCGGTACAGCGAGAAACCGGGCGCTTCCAGGGCATCCAGCACCGGGTTGGCCGCCAGTGACTCGACGGCGTAGCTGACCTGGCGCACGGGAAGATCCGATGGATCGGGTGCAAACGACGCCACGGCAAATGCGCCACCGCCGCCGGTCAGCAGCAGGGTGGCCACGGCGGCCGTGATGCGTTTGGGGTGTTTCTGGACACTGTGAACCAGCCGGGCAAGCAATACGGTGCTGGCGGTGGTGAAGCCGTTGATCAAAGGTCTGTCCCCAAGGTTGAAGGTGCTGCCGGCATGATTCCCCGCTGCAAAACGGGGTGACACCGGGAGTGCAAGCGGTCAGGTTGCAGGAATTCGACAGGGTTGCCGAGGTGTCGAAACGGCGAGACCACTAGAATCCGCCCACTGCAATGTGGGCTGAAGTATAGCGGTGCATGCTGTTCGGACATCCCAGAAAACCCTTATGAATCAATCTCCTGTTACAAAAATCCCGGTATCCGATGGTGTAAGGCAGGCCCTTGAAACCTCTTTGCGTGGCGTGGAAGAACTGTTGCCGCAGGACGAGTGGGTCAAGAAGCTGGCACGCTCCGAAGCCACGGGCCAGCCGCTGCGCATCAAACTGGGGCTGGATCCCACGGCGCCGGACATTCACATCGGCCACACGGTGGTGCTCAACAAGATGCGTCAATTGCAGGACCTGGGCCACCAGGTGATCTTCCTGATCGGCGATTTCACCAGCCTGATCGGCGACCCTTCGGGCCGCAACAGCACGCGCCCGCCGCTCACGCCCGAGCAGATCCAGTTCAACGCCGAAACCTATTACCGCCAGGCCAGCATGGTGCTGGACCCGGCGCGCACCGAGATCCGCTACAACAGCGAGTGGAGCGAGCCCCTGGGCGCCACCGGCATGATCCAGCTGGCCTCCCGGTTCACCGTGGCGCGCATGATGGAGCGCAACGATTTCCACGACCGTTTCAAGGCCGGCAACCCGATTGCGGTGCACGAGTTTCTCTACCCGCTGATGCAGGGTTATGACTCGGTGGCGCTCAAGAGCGATCTGGAACTGGGTGGCACCGACCAGAAGTTCAACCTGCTCATGGGGCGCCATCTGCAGCAGGAATATGGCCAGGAGCCGCAGTGCATTCTGACCATGCCGCTGCTCGAAGGCCTGGACGGCATCGAGAAGATGTCCAAGTCCAAGAACAACTACATCGGCATCAGCGAAGACGCCAACACCATGTATGCCAAGGTGCTGAGCATTTCCGACACGCTGATGTGGCGCTGGTACACGCTGCTGTCGTTCCAGTCGCTTGCACAGATCGAGGCCCTCAAGGCCGAGGTGGCGAATGGCCGCAACCCCAAGGACGCCAAGGTGGCGCTGGCCAAGGAGATCACCGCGCGCTTTCACAGCGCGGCGGCGGCCGATGCGGCCGAGCAGGACTTCATCCACCGCAGCAAGGGCGGCGTGCCCGACGAGATTCCCGAGGTGGCGCTGTCGGGCGCCCCGCTGGGCATTGGCGCCCTGCTCAAGCAGGCCAACCTGGCGCCCTCGACCAGCGAGGCCAACCGCCTGATCGAAGGCGGCGGCGTGCGCATCGACGGCGGCGTGGTCAGCGACAAGGGGCTCAGGCTTGGCGCAGGCACTTACGTGGTGCAGGTGGGCAAGCGCAAGTTCGCGCGCGTGACCCTGGCCTGATCTGTGGGTGAAAGTGGCTTGAAGCGCTTGTCGATCGTGCATTGATGACTATCGATTTGAAAGCGCTGAGCCCGCCAGGACTCAGCGCTTTTTTGGTGCTCAGTCCAGGTGGTCGTTCAGGTCCGGGTCGGGCACCTCGCCAATCGCCTGGCGCGTGGCCAGGGCCTGCAACTGCAGCCAGGCGCAAAAGGCCTTGATCTCCGGCCGCTGGCTGCTGCGCGGGCCCAGCAGCAGCCAGTAGACCAGTGGTGAGTCGAGCCGGTGGCCGGGCAGCACCTCCACCAAGTCGCCCCGCGCCAGCGAATCCGCGATCAGTGGCATGCGCGCCAGCGCCAGCCCCTGGCCGGCCAGTGCGGCCTGGGCGATCTGCTGGGCGTAGTTGAAGTACAGCCAGCGCCGTGGCTCCAGCTGCCGCTGGGCGTGGACTTCGAACCAGCGGCGCCAGGTGATCCACTCGAAATACGGCAGGCGGTGGGCGTCGCCGGCTTCGATGAGCGCAAACTGCGCCACGTCCGCCGGCTCGCGCACCGGCGGCATGCTCTTGAGCAGCCAGGGGCTGGCGACCACGGCCAGTTGTTCGCCAAACAGCCGCTGCGCGCCGGGCGCCACGCCGGCCGGCACGCTGGAGCGCAGCGCCAGATCCACGTCCGCGGTCTCCAGGTCCACCAGGGTGTCGGTGGCGTCGATGCGGATGTCCACGCCGGGGTTGTCGCGCTGAAATTCTTCCATGCGCGGGATCAGCCACATCGACGCAAAGCTCGCCCAGGTGGTGATGGCCACGCTGCGCCGGCCCGCCGTCTGGCGCACCAGGCGCACGGCGGCGTCCATGCGCTCCAGCGCTGGTGCCACCGCGCGCTGCAGCTGGGCGCCTGCGCTGGTCAGCTCCACGGCCCGCGTGTGGCGCAGGAACAGCGCCACACCCACTTCGTCTTCGAGCGCCTGGATCTGGCGGCTCACGGCCGACTGGGTGAGCGCCAGCTCATCGGCGGCGGCGCGAAAGTTCAGGTGCCGTGCCACGGCCAGAAAGGCGCGCCAGTGCCCCGTGGCCACGGGGCGGGTGCGCAGCACGGCGGGGGCGTATTCAGCGGAGGCCATGGGCGGGTGATTCATGCGTGGATGGAATGAATAGCGTAGCGCGTTTTCATTGGACTGCGGGGCATGGGCGGCGCACCATTTCGTCTGCAAAACCCTTCTTCCCGGAACCAAGGAGCCTGTCATGTCCACCCCCCATGTTCTGCCATTGCAACCCTCCGTGCTGGCCGTCGGCCAGGCCCTGTCGCTGCGCCCGCGTTGCGCTGGGGTGCTGGAGGTGGCCCAGGGCCGCGTCTGGCTCACCCTGCGAGGGCCTTGGGGCGATCAGCCGGGCACCGAGGCCGACCATGTGCTCCAGGCGGGAGAGCGCCTGCGCATCGCGGCCGGTCAGCATGCCGTGGTGGAGGCCTGGGGGCCGTGCGCCGATACCGCTGCCGCTGCATTGCGCTGGAGCGGTGTGACGGCGGCCCCTGCTGTGGGCGCTGCTTCCAGCGACTGGGAAGGTGGCGTGGTGCAGCCGCTGCGGGATCTGCGGCATGCGCTGGGCCAGGGCGGGCGGGCCCTGGGCGCGGCCATGGCGGACGTGGCCGGTGCGGGCGGGCGGTGTGTCGCCGGTCTGGCCCGATTTGCCCTGCACCGGACCGTGCCCCGGCGCCAGCGCGGCCCTTGTGCTGCCCTGCCTTGATGCGATGCAAGGGATGCAGGCGTTTCAGGGGTCAGCGCTGATAGCCATTGTTTCAATCGCTTTTTGGCGCAGGGCATGCGGCACCCGATAATTCACGCCATGCCCACGCGGCGTGCTGTTGCCGCGCGCACAACCCCGTTTTTTTATGACCCCACTCGACATCCTCATCATGGCGGCCGGCAAGGGCACGCGCATGAAAAGCCGCATCCCCAAAGTGCTGCAGCGTCTGGCCGGACGCCCGCTGCTGCACCATGTGCTGGACCAGGCCGCGCACCTGGGCGCGCGCAGCGCCATCGTCATCACGGGCCATGGTGCTGCAGAAGTAGAAGCTGCTACCGCAGGTGCAGAAAGCGCTGCAGGCACTTTCGATCTGAAATTTGTGCGCCAGGAGCCCCAGCTGGGCACGGGCCACGCGGTGCAGCAGGCCGTGCCGCACCTGCGCGACGATGGCACGGCGGTGGTGCTGTCGGGCGATGTGCCGCTGACCCAGGCCGACACGCTGCGCGCGCTGGTGGCTGCCTCGGCCGGCGACCGGCTGGCGCTGCTCACCGTGGACCTGTCCGACCCCACGGGCTACGGCCGCATCGTGCGCGATGCGCAGGGTGCCGTGCAGGGCATCGTCGAACACAAGGACGCCACCGACGCCCAGCGTGCCATCACCGAGGTCTACAGCGGCATCATGGCCGTGCCTGCGCGGCTGTTGCGCGGCTGGCTGGCGCGGCTGACCAACGACAACGCCCAGGGCGAGTACTACCTCACCGACATCGTCGCCATGGCCGTGCAGGATGCCGTGCCCGTGGTGGCCCACCGCATCACCGACGCGCTGCAGGTGGCGGGGGTGAACAGCCCGCTGCAGCTGGCCGAGCTGGAGCGCGCCCACCAACTGCGCACCGCGCGCAGCCTGATGGAGCAGGGCGTGCGCCTGGCCGACCCGGCGCGCCTGGATCTGCGCGACGACGCGCGCACCGGCGTGCGGGGCGCGCTGGTGTGCGGCCAGGACGTGGAGATCGACGTGAACTGCGTCTTCACCGGCCGCGTGGAGCTGGGGGAGGGCGTGCACATCGGCGCGAACTGCTGCATTGCCAACGCGCGCATCGCGGCCGGTGCGGTGATCCACCCCTTCACGCACATCGACGGCGAAAAGCTGGGCGCCACCGTGGGTGCGGGCGCGCTGATCGGCCCCTTTGCCCGCCTGCGCCCTGGCGCGCAGCTGGGCCGCGAGGTGCACATCGGCAACTTCGTGGAAGTGAAGAACTCGACCCTGGCCGACGGCGCCAAGGCCAACCATCTGGCGTATCTGGGGGATGCCACGGTGGGCGAGCGCGTGAATTACGGTGCGGGCAGCATCACCGCCAACTACGACGGTGCGAACAAGCACCGCACGGTGATCGAGGCCGATGTGCACATCGGCAGCAACTGCGTGCTGGTGGCGCCCGTCACCATCGGTGCAGGCGGCACGGTGGGCGGTGGCAGCACCATCACCAAGGATGTGCCGCCCGGCGCGCTGGGCGTGGCGCGCGGCAAGCAGGTCAGCAAAGAGAACTGGCACCGCCCGGCCAAGCAGCCCAAGGCATGACAGTGGCCGGCAGCCTCCTGACGCAACGCAGAACAAGGCCCCCGCGTGCCGCGCTGCCAATGCGCGCAATGACTCCATTCCCAACCAGGGCGCGCACCATCGCGGTGACTTGATCTGCGTTGCCTAGACCACCGGCGCCAGAGCCGGCATGGCGCCGGCCGAGACCCGGTTGCGCCCCGCTGCCTTGGCCTGGTAGAGCTCGGAGTCGGCGGCATTGGTCCAGGCGCGCAGGCTGCCGTGGCGGTGGTCGGCCGGTGCCACGCCCAGGCTGCTGGTGAGCTGCAGCTGGGGCAGGTCGTGCAGCTGCAGGGCCTGTACTTGTTCGCGGATGCGCTGGGCCACCACCATGGCGTTGTCCAGGTGCATGCCGCGCAGCACGATGGCGAATTCATCGCCGCCGTAGCGGCCTGCGCAGTCGGTGGCGCGCACGTTGCCGAGGATGATGCGCGCCAGCGCACGCAGCACTTCGTCGCCCACGGTGTGGCCATGCTGGTCATTGATCTGCTTGAAGTGGTCGATGTCCAGCATCACCAGGCAGGCGGGTTCGTCGGTGGCGTGGTGGCGGCGCAGCGTGGCCTCGGCCTGCTCTTGCCAGTGGCCGCGGCCATACAGGCCAGTTAGGGCGTCGATGCGTCGCAATTCGTCGAGCAACTGGTTCTGCCGTGACACCTTGCGGATCAGGCGGTAGCTCACCACGCTGACCGACAGGGTGTGCAGGACGAGCACGGGCAGGCACGCAATGAGCACCGGCATGGATGTATGCGGTGACCAATGGAAGCCGGTGAAAGCCGTGCTGATCACCGCCGCGCCGGCCATGCCAGGGAGCGAGCGGACCCACAGGCCGCGGATGCCGGTGGTGATCTTGTCCACCATGGTCAGCGTGATGATCAATACGCTGGGCAGCAGGTTGAAGTGCATCAGTGGTATCAGTACCACGATCAGCGCCGAATCCACCAGCAGATTGCGTATTTCTGCGCGGTAGGGGTTGGAGTTGCGGTGGCTCAGCTGGTAGGCCACATGGGGCCAGACGAAGGAGATGAGCGCCATGCACAGCCAGGCCGGCAGGCTGGCGTTGCGCTCCCACAGCACCATGCCCACCACCACACCGCCGAGCCCCATGCCCAGCAACCGCAGGGGATAGACCCGGCGAGGGAGTTGGCGTTGGGGGTTGGGCATGGTGGATGCGTCAGGGGCCGCCGCCTGGGCAGGGCGTGCGCTGGGTGTGCAATTGCTACAGAAGCCTACAGGGAGCGCCCCGCCAATGCCAGAAAAAAATGGCACCGGATGCGTTACCCACGCGCAGGGGCGTTCCCCGTGGCGGCTTCCAGGTGCTGCAGGCGCTGGCGCAGCCGCGCTACTTCCTCGATCAGGTCGGCCGTGAGGGCGGCGAGATGGGGGTCTGCGTCAAAGGTGGTTTCCAGCTGGGCCAGCCGACGCGCGCGCACCACGGTGGCGCTGGCGAAGCGCCAGTGGCCGCCCGGGCCGTCGGTCTGCAGCAGGCCGGCTTCCAGCCGTTCGCTGACCCAGCCCGGTGCCATGTGGCAGATGCGGGCCAGGTCCTCCAGGGTGAGTTCGGCTGCTTCATCCAGCAGTTCGCCCGGCTGGATGGCGGGGGTGTCGTGGGCAGATGGCATGGTCATGCTCCGGGAATGGCGCGCGGGTTGAAGCGGGGAAAGGCTGCGCCCAGCGCGGCATAGGCGGCGCGCTCAGCGTCGCTGTGGGCCGGTGGCAGGGCGACGGTCAGTTCCAGATACAGGTCTCCGGGCGTGGCGGCCGGAATGCCCCGGCCTTTCAGGCGCAGCTTGCGCCCGGATTTCCAGCGCGCGGGCACGGTCACCTCCAGGGCTCCCGCAGGGGTCTGCACCGCGATGACGGCGCCCAGCTCGGCCTCCCAGGGCGCCACGGCCACGGGCTGGTACACATCCCGGTCGATGGCGCGCCAGCGTGCATCGGGCTTGAAGTGCACTTCCAGGAACAGATCGCCTGCGGGCGCGCCGCCCGTGCCCGGGCTGCCCTGGCCGGTCAGGCGGATGAGCTGGCCTTCGCGCACGCCCTTGGGAATCTTGACCTGCAGGCTGCGTTCCTCGTGCACCATGCGGCCCGCTGCATCGAGGCGGGCGCCGCGCAGCGCCAGGCTGCGCTCGGCGCCTTGGTAGGCGTCCAGCAGGTCGAGCTCGATCTTGGCGTGGTGGTCGTTGCCGCGCGAGGGCGGCGCTGCGCCATCCCATGCGGCATCGTGGGGCGCCTGGCGGTGCGCGCCGTGGGGCCGCTGGGCGCGTGCCTGGCGGCCGAACAGCTGCTCGAAAAAGTCGCTGAATTCGCCGTCGGGCCCACCGGCCGCTCCCGCCCCGTCGGAGAACTTGAAGCCCGCGTCCCAGTTGGGCGGGGGGCGAAAATCCTGCCCCGGGCGGTGCGGTGCCTGCCGGCCCAGGGCGTCGTAGGCTTCGCGCTTTTCGGGGTCGGAGAGCACGGCGTTGGCTTCGTTGATCTCGGCCATGCGGGCCATGGCATCGGCCTCCTTGCTCACGTCGGGGTGGTACTTGCGCGCCAGCTTGCGGTAGGCCTTCTTGATGTCCTCGGCGGTGGCCGTCTTGCCGACGCCCAGCACCTGGTAATAGTCCTTGAATTCCATGCGGCGTTTCCTTCGCGGTGGGGCTGCAAGGGGCAGCAGCGGGGGGCTACTACTGTAGGCCGCAGCCCGGCACCATGGCAATGGCGGGGCGCTTGCGGCCGGTGCCATACCGGTGGAATGCCTCCAAAAAGCTGGCTGCAGGCGCTTGTCAGACAAGCGCTATCGGTATTTTTGTCTCGAATTTTGCCCGGCGGGTGGCAAAGAAGGCCTTGACGTTGCGCACATTGGCATCGCCCGTGAACAGGCGTTGCGACAGTGCCAGGTACGCCGGCATGTCGCGCGTGTGCACCACCAGCATGAAATCCGGCCCCGGCGACACGCGCCAGCACTGCTGCACGCCGTCGTCCGCCACGGCGCGGGCCTCGAACGCGTCCAGCCATTCGGCGCCCTGGCGGTCCAGCGTGACCTCCACGATGGTCGACAGCCCGTGGCCCTGCAGGGCCGCCAGCCGGTCGGGCTGCAGGATGGCCACCTGGCGCTCGATCAGTCCGGCATCGTGCAGGCGCCTGACGCGCCGCAGGCAGGTGGGCGGCGACACATGCACCTGTTGCGCCAGCGACTGGTTGCTCTGCGCGGCATCGGTTTGCAGCAGGTGGAGCAACTGCAGATCGGTGGCATCTATTGCTATTTGTTCCATGGATTGATTATTTATGGAATGAAATTCCGTTTTCATTGAATGGTGAAATTAAATTTCAAATTTCAAGAAATATCAATCCAATATTTTTCTTTGGCCTGCCTACCATCGCAGCATCGTTTTCAACCCAAGGCAACCACCATGTGCGGCATCGTCGGCGCGGTTTCCACGCGCAACATCGTTCCCATCCTCGTGCAGGGCCTGCAGCGGCTCGAATACCGGGGTTATGACTCCTGCGGCGTGGCGGTGCACGCCTCCAGCCTGGAGGCCGCGCGCCAGGGTTCGGTCCCCGGCGGCCTGCAGCGCGCCCGCAGCACGGCGCGCGTGGCCGAACTGCTGGAGCAGGTGGCCACCGAGCACATCGCCGGCGCCACCGGCATTGCCCACACCCGCTGGGCCACGCATGGCGCGCCCGCCGTGCACAACGCGCACCCCCATTTCAGCCACGGCACCGGCGCCGACGCCAACACCACCAGCGCGGGCCGCGTGGCGCTGGTACACAACGGCATCATCGAAAACCACGAAGAGCTGCGCGCCGCCCTGCAGGCCCGCGGCTATGTGTTCGCGAGCCAGACCGACACCGAAGTCATTGCCCACCTGGTGGACAGCCATTACAGCGGCGACCTGTTTGACGCGGTCAAGGCCACCATCGCCGAACTGCATGGCGCCTACGCCATTGCCGTGGTGCACAAGGACGAGCCCCACCGTGTGGTGGGCGCGCGTGCCGGCTCGCCGCTGATCCTGGGCGTGGGCCAGGAGGGCTCGGAACACTTCCTGGCCAGCGACGCCATGGCCCTGGCCGGTGTGACGGACCAGATCGTGTACCTCGAAGAAGGCGACCTGGTGGACCTGCAACTGGGCCGCTACTGGATCGTGGGCAAGGATGGCGCGGCCCTCACACCTGCACAACGCCCCGTGCGCACCGTGCAGGCGCACAGCGGCGCGGCCGAGCTGGGCCCCTACCGCCACTACATGCAAAAGGAAATCTTCGAGCAGCCGCGCGCCATTGCCGACACGCTCGAAGGTGTGGCGGGCATCGTGCCCGAGCTGTTCGACGGCGCCGGCGTGCATGGCGAGCCGGGGGCCGCCGCCTGGCGCGTGTTCAAGGAGATCGACAGCGTGCTCATCCTGGCCTGCGGCACCAGCTACTACAGCGGCTGCGTGGCCAAATACTGGCTGGAGGACATCGCCGGCATCCCCACCCAGGTGGAAGTGGCCAGCGAATACCGCTATCGCACCAGCGTGCCCAACCCGCGCACCCTGGTCGTCACCATCAGCCAGAGCGGAGAAACGGCCGACACCCTGGCGGCCCTGCGCCACGCGCAGTCTTTGGGCATGCAGCACACGCTCACCATCTGCAACGTGGCCACCAGTGCCATGGTGCGCGAATGCAAGCTGGCCTACGTCACCCGCGCGGGGGTCGAGATCGGCGTGGCCAGTACCAAGGCCTTCACCACGCAGCTTGCCGGCCTGTTCCTGCTGACGCTGGCGCTGGCGCAAGCCAAGGGCCGCCTGACGGACGAGCAGGAAGCCTCACACCTCAAGGCCATGCGCCACCTGCCCGTGGCCCTGCAGGCCGTGCTGGCACTGGAGCCGCAGCTCATCAGCTGGGCCGAAGACTTTGCCCGCATGGAGAACGCACTCTTTTTGGGCCGGGGTCTGCATTACCCCATCGCGCTCGAAGGCGCGCTGAAGCTCAAGGAGATCAGCTACATCCACGCCGAGGCCTATCCGGCCGGTGAGCTCAAGCACGGCCCCCTGGCCCTGGTCACCAGCGCCATGCCGGTGGTGACCGTGGCGCCCAACGACGCGTTGCTGGAAAAACTCAAGAGCAACATGCAGGAAGTGCGCGCACGCGCCGGCGTGCTGTATGTGCTGGCCGATGCCGACACCCACATCGAAAGCAGCGAAGGCGTCCACGTCATCCGCATGCCCGAACACTACGGCCACCTCAGCCCGCTGCTGCATGTGGTGCCGCTGCAGCTGCTGGCCTACCACACCGCCTGCGCGCGAGGGACGGATGTGGACAAGCCCAGAAACCTTGCCAAGAGCGTCACGGTCGAATGAACGGTGTGCGGCTGGGTTCCGTGTGAATATTTCATGGTCGTCTCTCACCGGAATGCATCGACGCTGGTGCTCAAGCCCTTCATTGATCTGGTGCGCGCCGAGGCCGTGCGGCTGTTGCCGAAAAAGTGGTCTCTGGAAGGCTGAGAAGCGTTACTGCATAGCTCAGCCGAGGCCGTCTATCCACCGAGGGCCATCCTTATATGGTTTGCCCATATAAGACCTTCCCTGGAGCGCAGCTCTTATTTCAGCGAAAGAACGTACTGCACCAGGGTGCGAACATCCGCCTCCTTCACGGTCACGTTCGGCGGCATGGGCACCTCTCCCCAAACGCCCTTGCCACCCTTGCGCACCTTTGCGACAAGCACGGCCTCGGCGCCTGCGTCTGCGGCATACTTTTTACCGATATCTTTCCAGGCGGGGCCAACCAGCTTGTTGGCCATTCCGTGGCAAGCAAGACAACCATTGTTCTTCGCCAGCTCCATTGCAACCGCTTCATCGACGGCGTAAGCGTGCACCGTCGGTACTAGCGCAGTGAAGGCAATCAGTGCTTTTAGTTTCAACATTGTCAATCTCCAAAGTTTGGGGTTAAGAACTCAGGCAATATTTCTTGGCTTAAACGTCATCTGCGTAAAGCTGTGTTTGTAGGGCGATTCACCCATGCGCCTGAGCACGCCACGGCCTAGCTTGTAGCGGTAATTGTTGGTCATCGGGTCTGGCACCGCAGACACCACGGCGTTGGCTGGCGAATTGGGAAAATTAAAGTTCGCCATCGCCACGCCTGGGCGCATCTCGTCCGACACAAGCGCCACTGCGACAAATCGCCCTTCGGTGGTGCGGATGTGCCCCTCGCGCAACAGGTTGTTGAAATTCATGTCGGCATCCAACACACCCTGTGGTTGGCTCATCTGCACATAGACCGTGTCATTGATGATCTCGACATAATCACCCGATTCAATCCCCTGCACCTTTGCATCGTCAGGATGAATGACGATGCCCGCATCGGGCCAGCGCTGTGACAAATAGGGCTTGCGACGGTCATCGAAACCGGATTGCCAAGTTTCGTTGAAGCGGCCGTTGGTAACCCAGATTTCACCGCGGTCGGTGCGCGGTTTGACCGCCTCGTAGAACTGTATCCAGCCGGCGTATTTCCAGGGACTCTTCAACAGCAAGGCCTTGCCGCTTTGGGTGTTGAAGGCGTAGAGAGCCGGAAGTTGCACCTCGCCTTGTTCCATTTCGCCCCAGTTGTTGTTTGGATCGTGCAGGCGCTGGGTACCCACCAGTTCTCCATTGCGCACGCGGATCGGTGTCTGGATACCTGTCGTTCCATAGCTGCGAAGCAATTCCTGGCCTTTGATCTTCATGCCCTGGGCTTTGGTGACCAGCGGGTGGTAGTTCAGCACGCCGCTGCGAGAAAAGCGCGCGGCTTCCTCGAACACATCGTTGCTGTCCTTCCAGGCATAACTGCCGTCGGCGTCGAACCCCATCTTCTGTGCGAACTTTTGCACTGCCCACCAATCGGGCTTGGCCTGACCAGGCGCATCGTAGAACTTGCTGTACAGCCGTAGCCGGCGTTCAGAATTGCAACGAGTGAAGTTATCCTCGCCCCAGGCGGCAGCGGGGAGCACCACGTCGGCGAACTCTGCGCCCACCGGCGCCACGGAGTAGATGTCGGAATCGACCATCACCATGCCGCCGGAATCGACGCGGCGCTTGAGCACCTCAAATATTTCCTCACGCTTGAGGCTTCTGATCTGGTGACGATTGCCGCGCGTGAGTTCGCGCATGCGTTCCTCCAAGGCATTGGAGGCCATCATTGCTGCAATCCAGGTGGTACCGATGACCCACGCGAACTTCAGTTCGCCGGCCATCAGCCAGCGGTCCATATTGAAGTCCTTCTTGCGTCGGCCGGGGTACTTTTCGGGGCTGAGCCAGCTCGAACTGCCTCCCGCCGAGATCATGCCGCGTTGGTGGCCACCGCCGCGCGAGATCATGCGACCAGGCCGGTTGCCTGCACCACAGATCAGCCCCAGCGAGGCCAGGGACGTGGTGTTCATGTAGTTGTTGGTCCAGTAGTTACCCTTCTCCAGCATGAATGAAGTTTTGGGACGCTCGCCCTTGGCATTGGGCTTGGCGATCCATTCGGCCGCCATTCGGATGTCGTCCGCATTGAGGCCGGTGATCTTTGCTGCCACGTCGAGTTTGGATTCTTCTTGTGCCAGGATGAACTTCGTGTAGTCGGCCCAGTCGCTTTGCCATGTTCCCCAGGTGGTGCGCCATTGCCAGCCAGTGTTGCGCGTACCTCGGCCATAGCCGGACTCCACTTCCCAGGTGTTGGCGATCCACTGGTCGATGAAGGCCTGGTCCTGCCAGCTGTTCTCGATCACGATGCGTGCCAGCGCCATATGCAGCACGGTGTCAGTCCCCGGGATAATGGGCAGGTGGATTCCGCGCTTTTCGCGCAACGCCCAGGCCACACCCATGGTCTTGTGCGGCGTGACGAAGATGAATTTCTTGTCGCCGGGCATCATCCACTGCGTGAACAGCGTGGTCTTGGTCTCGTACGGGTCCACCCCGGACAGGAACGCCACCTCGCATTGGCTCCAGTCTTCGTAGCTGGCGGCGAAGGAGTCGAGGCCTACGTCGTCCAGGCCGGTGGCATCGTTGGTATCGGCGCATTTGTCGTGCGGTGCGATCGACGGCGTGCCGATGGAAGTCCTGCCCAGCTTGGTGATGGCATAGGTGTTCTCGAAGTACTGGTAGGTGTACATCTTGATGCCCCAGGCGTGCTCGCCGAACTTGGACAAAATGTACTTCGAGATGTCGGCCATGACCTCGGTGGCGAGGTCCCAGCTCACTGGCGTGAGGATGCCATTGACACGGATCATCGGTGAAGTGAGTCGTTCACGCGTCTTGTTTTCGGCGTTGTAGCACTTCTGTGCCAGCGTGCCGCCACGCACCGAGTGGTTGCCGCCGACGTTCACGACGGTCGCATCCTTGTCCGGCACGACCACCATGTGGTGCGGCTTGCCTTGGAACTGCACGACGTTGTGCTGTGTGGGACTGATCCAGGCCCCCAGCATATTCTGGTGCGGAAACTCGCTCTTCAAGGCATTGCCCGCCGCAGCGCGGGAGCCCTCCTTGCCGACGGGCCATCGGTAGACCTTGTAGCCACAGCCGACGGTACAGTAATCACATGCCGTGGTGAACGTGGCTGCATCCTTGGGGGGGAGCGGCACATGGTCTTGCGGTTCGAAGCGTTCTTCGTTGCTCATGATTGGTTTCCTTTAGGTGCGGCTGACATTGGCGCTATAGCCATAGATGAGGCCCTGCACGCCGACGGCATAGATGTCTTCCCCCTGCAACTCAAGCACGATTTGCGGCAGGCTCTCAGTGGAATGTCCCGAAACCACCATGCCGTGGCGCGTGAGGTCGAAGGTGGTCAGGTGCAACGGACAGGGCCCCAGAACCTGGTGTTGCGCCTTGTAGGTTCCATCCAGCGGGCCGCCCATGTGCGGGCATTGCTGATTGAAGGCGACGATATCCTTGTCGGGCCCAATGGCTCCGCCCGCCGCAGAACCCACCTTGACGAGTATGTTGCGCACATCTGGGTATGGGTAGTTGAAGGCCACCGGCTCGCCAAGCTTAAGTGCCGACAAGCTGGCGATGCGCTGGCGCGGGTACGTGGCGCGCAACGCGCGTGCGCCCTGTGCCTGGGCATCCAACGACACGCCGGCGAGCGACACGGCCACGACGGTGACACTGCCCGAAAGCAGGAAACTGCGGCGGCTCATGCAGGCGCGCTCGCCGCGGGAGTGGTCGTGCTCCCCCTGATCGGATATTACAAAGTCGGGATGAATGTCGATGGTGGTGTGTTTCATGGTGTCCTCACTTCTTGATGGGTGCCAGCGGCTTGTAATCGCCGGGTAACTTGGGATCGTCATGCAACAGGGGCTTATCCATTGACAAGGCTTCGAGGAAGCCGATCAAGTCGATTTTCTCGGCGCTGCTCAGTCCCAGCGGTTGGAGCAATGGACTCTTGTCGGCGTCTTTGCCGCCACCAGCGTTGTAGAAATCCACCACCTCGGCCAGCGTGGTGAAGACGCCGTTGTGCATATAAGGCGCCGTGTACTTCAACTCGCGCAGCGACGGCGTGCGGAACTTGCCGATGTCCTTTGGATTTTTGGTCTGGTAGTACAGGCCGAAGTCCGTCGGCGCATTCCTATATTGACCCTCCGGAACACCCTTTTGGTAGTGCTCCCAGCGGTGCGTGATCTGCAGCAGTGGGTCGTCTCGAAACCCCGGGTGCTCAGGCAGGCCCAACCGGTAGAACTTCTGGTCGGATACGAGCGCGCCGTTGTGGCACTGGATGCAGTTCGCCTTGCCGTTAAACAAGGTCATGCCACGTTGTTGCGATTCGGTCAGTGCCTTCTTGTCGCCGGCCAGCCAGCGATCGAAGGGCACCTGCTTCGCATCGGTGACCACCGTACGCTGGTAGGCTGCAATGGCGCGCCAGGCATCGTTGATGCGCGGCCATTCGGTACCGAAGACTTTGAGGAAGGCATCGACGTACTCGGGGATGAAGCGCAAGCGCATTTCCATCACGGAACTGTCGCCGTTGCCCGCCACTGCCCCTTCAGCTGCAGCTGGCGCCTGTCCTTCGAGGCTGGTGACATTGCCCTCCCAGAAAAGCTTGTTGTAGTAGGCCGAATTCAATATCGTCTGCGAATTGCGCCAGTGTTTTGTCCCCGGATAGCCGCGCGAGATTGCGCCACCATCTCCCCAGCCAAGGTTGGGGAGATGGCAGGAGACACAGGGCATGCTCCCGTTGCCCGACAACCGCGATTCCCAAAAGAGCTTTTTCCCCAATTCCTCCTTGGCAGGGGTGTTCGGGTTGTCTTTCGGAATGGATGGTGGTGGCAGCGTTGCAAGTGGCGGCACAGCAAGTGCCACCGTCTTGTTGGTCGACTGGGCCAAGGCCAGGGATGCGCTGAAGGCCAGCATGGCGGCAATAGTGAAATTCCTGTGGAGTGTCATGGTCGGCTCCCGTTCAGTTTTTGCCAAAATTGCCGCGAGCCTTCAGATCCGGCAGTGGCGGTTGCTCGACCGTGATCGGATCGCCTGACAGGGACAGCAGGAATGCCACCAGCCCTTTCTTCTCTTCAACCGTCAGGCCCAGCGGCCTGAGGTCGGTGCCATTGCCGCCACCGCCGCGGTCGTAAAAGTCCACGACGTCTTCCAGCGTTTTGAACACGCCGTTGTGCATGTAGGGTGCCGTAACCTTGAGTTCACGCAGCGAAGGGGTCTGGAATTTGCCGATATCCTGCAGGTCCTTGCTGATCGCATACAAGCCCACATCCGTTCGAGCCGCCATGTAGTTGGGCATGCCGCTGCTCGCATAGTGGCGCAGCATCGTGAGCGTGCGCAGCGGGTTGGCCAGCACGTCCGGATGTTCGGGTACGCCCAGGCGGTGAAATTTCCCGTCGGAGCCAATGGGTCCGTTATGGCACTGCACGCAATTGCCTTTGCCATTGAAAACCGCCATGCCCAGCTTTTCCTGTGCGTTCAAAGCCTGGGTATCGCCTCTGAGAAACCTGTCGTAGGGCACGTTTTTCGATTCAATGGATTGGATGAAGGCACCAATCGCGTTGAACATGCGCGGGCTGTACGGGTCGCTTCCCTTGCCAAACGCGGCCTCCCAAAGATTGACGTATTCGGGTATCTGTTTGAGCCGCTCCTGCACGATGCGGCCGTCGGCGTTCATGAAATGCGCCTCCGTGACCATGTCGCGCACAGCAGTGCCAGCATCCGTGCCGTCCAATCTGCCATCCCACATGAAACGTACCCGGTGCCGGAGGTTTATCAATGGCGGTGCGTTGCGGAAATACTCCATTGACGTATAGCCGGCTGACAGCGGCAAGCCGTCACCAAGGCCTTTCTTGGGGTCGTGGCAACTGGCACACGAACTGCCCCAGTCTCCGGCCAGGCGGCTGTCGAAGTACAGATGTCGACCCAGGTTCACCATCGCCGCATTGGCAGGCTTGGATTCGGGCAGTGCGGTCAGGGCCGCAGCCGCATTGCCAGTGGTCGCTGCGCTGGCACAGAGCAGCGGCAGCGCAGCGGCCATGCCGCTCAGCCATGGAACCCAACGGCGCCAAGTGTGTATGCGCAGTTTCACGTTCATCATCAGTCCTCTCGTGGTCATCAAAACCGTGTTGATCAAAGGGACTAACGCACGATGTGTGCCAGCGGCATGCGCTTGCCGCAGCATTTGAAACGCTGGCAATGTGGCCAGAAAATGACCGATCGGCCAAGCGCCGACCGGTCAGACTTTGACCACTATTCCTCTTCGGATAAACCGACTGCGCCCAGCCGGTTGCGCAGGGTCAGGCGTGTGATGCCGAGCAGTTCTGCCGCATGGGTCTTGTTGCCGCCGCAGTGATCGAGCACCTGCTGGATATGCCGGCGCTCGGCGGCGGCGAGCGTGAGATCCGAGCCGCTTTTCACGGCAGCGTGAATGGCGACGGATCCGGCCAGTTGGGGGGCCGCATCAACGATCTCGTGTGGCAATTGCGCGCGCTCGATAGTGGGCCCGTCGCAAAGAATCAACGCGCGCTCGAGCACATTGCGCAGTTCACGAATGTTGCCGGGCCATCGGTAGGCGATCAAACATCGCCGCACCTCATCGCTCAGGCTTGCTTGGCCGCTGCCGATCGTCGGTGCAAAGCGCGCCAGAAAGTACTCCGCCAAGGCCATGATGTCTTCACGCCGCTCCCGCAGCGGCGGTACTTCGATCGTGCCAACATTCAGGCGGTAAAAGAGATCCTGCCGGAACGTACCCTGCGCCACCATGCCGGCCAAGTTGCGGTGGGTCGCCGCCACGAAGCGGACATCAACACGGGTTTCCTTCTGGCTGCCGATGCGGCGAAAGGTCTGGGTTTCGATGGCCCGCAGCAGCTTGGGCTGCAGCGCCAGAGACAGGTCTCCGATCTCGTCAAGGAACAGCGTGCCCCCGTCTGCTAGTTCGAGCAGGCCCTTGCGCGCCTGGCGCGCGTCGGTGAACGCCCCTTTCTCGTGGCCGAACATCTCGGCTTCAAGCAGCCCCTCGGGCAAGGCGGAGCAGTTCACGGTGACCCAGGGGCCACCAGCACGCGGAGACCGCGCATGGATAGCCTGCGCGACATGTTCCTTGCCGGTACCTGATTCACCCAGAATCAGCACCGGCACACGCGCCGCGGCTGCAATGCGCTGAGTGGTGGCAACCAGGTTGAGGAATGCTGGGCTCACGCCCACCATCTCCATGGTGGCCTGACCATCGGCTTGTGCGCGGCGCCAAGCCACCTCGCGCCGCAGTTTACGAACCTCTAGGGCACGGGCGACGACGCCGCGCAGGTCCTCCAAGTCGAATGGCTTGTTAATGTAGTCGTATGCGCCCGATTTGAGCGCGGCCACAGCTGTGCGCACTTCGGGATAGGCGGTCATCGTCACCATGACCGGGTCCTCGCCCGACTCGGCCAGCCTTGCGATCACGTCGAGCCCCGAAATGTCCGGCAGACGCAGGTCCACGAGCGCCAGATCGAAGGGCTGCTGCTGTGCCAGCGCCAGGCCCATTTCACCCGTGTCGGCCGATCGGACATCGAAGCCCTGTTTGGTCAGGAAGTCCTGCAGGGTGACCCGCAGCGTGCCGTCATCCTCAATGATCAATATGCGATCCAGCATCTTGCCTCCTGTTATGCCTTGGGCCAGTCAAGCACGAATCGTGCGCCCTCGCCAGCCTGGCTCTCTACTTCAATGGTGGCTCCATGCTCCTGCACAATCTTTGCGGTGATGGCCAAGCCCAGGCCGGATCCCCCTGGCCTGGTCGTGAAAAAGGGATCGAAGATACGCGGTAGCACCTCCGGCGGAATTCCGGCTCCACTGTCCTGGACGGTGATGCGCACGCCCGGCCCTGTTGCCCTCGCAATGAAGAGCAGGGGGCCGCCTTGCGGCATCGCATGCAGCGCGTTGAGGAGCAAATTGAGCAGAACCTGCTTGAGCTGCGGCGCATCGGCGTGCAAGGGGGGCACATCGGGCGCAATGTCGACCGTGACGACGATATTCTGGCTGCGTGCTTCCTTGTCGATCCAAAACAGGACGTCCTCAATGACCGCCTGCAGGAGAACGGATTGCAAGTTCAGGGCGGCCGGCGCCGCAAAACCGTGGAAGCTGCGCAGGAAGCCGGCCAAGCGGTCGATCTCGGACTCCAGACGCTTCAGAGGATCCAGGATGACGATCGGCAGATCTTCTTCGTACTGCAGCGCCTGCACCACGGCCTTCATGCCCGCCAGCGGGTTGCCGATCTCGTGCGCCACACCCATGGCAAGTTCGCCCATGGTTGCCATCTTCTCGATCTGGAACATCTGGCGGTCCAGTTGACGGCGTTCATCCTGCAGCCCACGCTCTTCGGTGACGTCTCGCGCCACCACCACAAGCGAATGCCGCTGGCCATCGTCGGGCGATGTATCAACGGCCACAGCCAGCACCCGTGCACCCAAGGACACGTCGCGGCGGAGCGTCTCGCCAGGCCTTATCTCGGCGGCAAGTTCGGGCCACTGTGGCCAGGCCTCGCGCAACGGGGTGTCCCGGCAGTCCGGATCGAGGTCGAAGAGGCGCCGCGCCGCAGCGTTGGCGAGCGTGACATCGCCCTCGGGAGCCACCGCCAGGATGGCGTCCCCGGCATGCCGAAATACCGACGCCAGCAATGCGCGCTCAGCGGCCAGTTCGCGCGTGCGGTGGGCCACCACTTCCGCCAATTGGGCACGATGGGAATCGATGTCATGGTAGAGCGCCGCCAGGCGGTCCGCCATGGAGTTGAATCGCACCCCCAATTCGGCAATTTCATCGCACCCGGTCACCTGCACCCTGCGTGTGAAATCCCCCTCCGCGATCACATCTGCCTCGCGTGTCAGATCTTCCAGTGGCCCCATCAACCGTCGCGACACCGTATAGCCGCCTATGGCCGTAACACCGAGTGCGACGAGCAGGACTGCGTACAAAAAGTACAGGTTGACAACCGACTCCCACAGAATGCGCTCTGGAAACGCCAGCGCCATTACCCAGCGCGTGCGATCGGAACCTGCATAAGCGGTCCCGAACTCCACCGGTACATGCGCGACGATACTTTCCGCTGTCTTGACTGTCCCCGCCCCAGTACCCAGCAGCTCAGACAGGGCCTTCTGTCCAAACTGGTTGGTGAGCGCGCTCACCGGTTGCATGGCAGAGCCCGACTGGTGTCCGGTAGAACGGAAAAGGTAGTGCCCCGAGCGGTCAAAAAGGTATGCGGTACCGTCACGGTCCCGGACCATCTGCTGAAGTGGCTCCAGCAGGATCTGTGCGTGCAGGTTGACGATGATCAAGCCACGTATGCGCCCGTCAGGCCCGGTGATCACGGTCGCCACCCGGACGACGGGCCGCTCGGGCTGCTCGACCTGCCCGAATTCCTCGTTCAGATCCAGCGGCGACACATACAACTCGCCCGGTTTGCGCGTCAGCGCATCGCGAACGTAGTAGCGCTGAGACTTGTCTTGCAGGAGCGCACTTGGCACGACCACAACTTCGCCCGCGCGTTTCTCCACGCGCACTTGCTCCCGTCCGTGTGCATCGAGGATCCGCATCTGATAGATGTATGGATGCAGTTCCGACAACCGGACATAGTTGCGCGTGATGGCTGCCACCCGCTCGACGCGTTGCGCTTCGTCGCCCGCATCAAGCGCATCAAACAATATGGCGACATTCGACATGTTCGCCAGAAAGCGCAGTTCGGCCGCCACTTGGTCGAAGAATAATTGGATGCCTGCCGCGCGGGCTGCGACCTCTTGCTGCAGGTGTGCCAACGTCTGCGCCCGCAGTGTGCTCAATGAAACCGTCACACCCACAAAACCAGCGATCGCAATCGGAAGGACTGCTGCAAACAGGAACGCTAGATAGATCCGCCGCGCCAAACTCGCACGCAGCCAATGCTTGGTGGGCACGTGGGGCGATGAGGAATGGGGGGGCAACTTCATGGCTCAGGCATAGTGTGCCTGAGCTCAGCCGGATACTTGCGCGCAACGCCAAGGTTTCTGGGGTTGGACGCCGCTCACTTCGCGTAAGCGAAGTTATGCGGCGGCACAAGCCGCGCAACCTGGCCAAGAGCGTCACGGTGGAGTAGTCAGCACCAGAAAATGGTCCAGCATGTGGAAGTGATCCTCAAAGAACTCTTCTTCCATGGCGGCCAGTTTTTCCACCGCGACCCACTCCACCTGCATGGCATCGTCGTCGGCCCGCACGGCCGGAAACGGCGCATCGCCCAGGTCGAAGTAGTGCGCATGGGTGATGGTGCGTCCGCGCTGGCTGCGGTCGGGGTGGTCGAACACCGCCACCGACTGCAGCGCCGCGCGCATGCGGGCTTCGGGGAGGTCGCAATGGGTTTCCTCGGCCAGCTCGCGCAGGCAGGATTGCCACACGGTCTCGCGCTGCTCGATGAATCCACCCGGCACCGCCCGCAGGCCCTTGCCGGGGGCGTGGGCGCGGCGGATCAGCAGCACCTGGTTCTGGCAGCGCAGAACGGCATCCACCGTGACGAACACCGGCGGGTAGGGGGCTGCAGCCCAGGCCTCGCGGTAGCCGCGCAGCATGCGCCACTCTTGCTGCAGCGCGGGGTAGTCGGTGGTCTGTGCAAAGCGCTCCAGAAAGTCCAGCGTGCTCGCGGGCATCTGGGCGGCCAGGTCGTTCAAGGCGGCCCGCACGGTGCCGGGCGTGGCACCGAAGTAGGCATCGCGGATGGCCGTGGCATCGATGCGGCCCTGGCGCTCGACGTGGATCAGTTCCCAGCCTGGAAAGGCGCTCAGGTAGCTGCTGGTCGCATCCTTGAAGTGGCCGACCAGGCCGATGCGGGCATCCGCTGCGGCGATCCGGGCCACGCCCTTGCGCACGGCCTGCACCCACAGGGCCTCGTTGTAGTAGTCGCGCATGGGCAGCACTTGCACGCGGGCCCGGTCGGCTGCAGGCAGGGCAGCCAGCATCATGCTGGCGCGTTCGTCGCAGGTGAAGGGGTTTTTGGGCGAGCGTGCCTGCCAGGCCGAACCCATCACCACGATCACGCTACGGGCGCTGTCGAGCGCACGTTGCAGCAAGGCCATGTGGCCGTTGTGAACGGGTTCAAAACGCCCGATGTAGATGGCGGTGTCGAGCATGGGTCTCCGGTCTGTTCTGGCGCAAGGCGGACTGGGCTGCATCAAAAGCAATAGCGCCCTGCGCTAGATTTTCCACCATGGAGTGTCCGAGGTGCTTCATCTGCAAGCACCTGGCGCTCTTCATGTGATAGCAATTGCCGGGTGAGGCAAGGGTGAGCGGCAAACGCGGTTGGCGGTCTTGGGTCTGCGCTCACATCGCCGCGCGATGTGAGCCTGCGCCGAAAGCCGGCCAAGCGCGCTGTGCGCGAGGGCCTTACAGGCCCGCAGCTGCGCGCAGTGCAGCCGCCTTGTCCGTACGTTCCCAGCTGAACTCGGGTTCTTCGCGGCCGAAGTGGCCGTAGGCGGCGGTCTTTTCGTAGATGGGGCGCAGCAGGTCCAGCATCTGGATGATGCCCTTGGGGCGCAGGTCGAAGTGTTCCTTGACCAGCGCGGCAATGCGCTCGTCCGGGATCACGCCCGTGCCTTCGGTGTACACCGTGATGTTCATGGGTTCGGCCACGCCGATGGCGTAGGCCACCTGGATCTGGCATTGCTTGGCCAGTCCGGCCGCCACGATGTTCTTGGCCACGTAGCGCGCGGCATAGGCGGCCGAGCGGTCCACCTTCGTCGGGTCCTTGCCGCTGAAGGCGCCGCCGCCATGGGGGCAGGCGCCGCCGTAGGTGTCCACGATGATTTTGCGGCCCGTGAGACCGCAGTCGCCTTGCGGGCCGCCGATGACGAAGCGGCCCGTGGGATTGATCAGGTAGCGCGTGTTCTGCAGCCAGTCCGCAGGCAGCACGGGCTTGATGATTTCCTCGATCACGGCGTCGATGAAGCTCTGCTTCATCTTGGTGGCGGTTTCCGACTGGTCGGGGTGGTGCTGGGTGGAGAGCACCACGGTGTCGATGCTGTGGGGCTTGCCGTCCACGTAGCGCATCGTGACCTGGCTCTTGGCGTCAGGGCGCAAAAAAGGCAGGCGGCCGTCCTTGCGCAGCTGGGCCTGGCGCTCCACCAGGCGGTGCGCGTAGTAGATCGGCGCGGGCATCAGCTCGGGCGTCTCGTCGCAGGCGTAGCCGAACATCAGGCCCTGGTCGCCGGCACCGGTGTTCAGGTGGTCGTCGCTGGCATGGTCCACGCCCTGGGCGATGTCGTTGGATTGCTTGTCGTAGGCCACGAGCACGGCGCAGCCCTTGTAATCGATGCCGTAGTCGGTGTTGTCGTAGCCGATGCGCTTGATGGTGTCGCGCGCCACCTGGATGTAGTCCACATGGGCGTTGGTGGTGATCTCGCCCGCCAGCACGACGAGGCCGGTGTTGGTCAGCGTTTCAGCGGCGACGCGCGAACGGGGGTCCTGTTGGAAGATCGCATCGAGGATCGCGTCCGAGATCTGGTCGGCCACCTTGTCGGGATGGCCTTCGGAGACGGATTCCGAGGTAAAAAGAAAGTCGTTCGCCATTTGAATAAACTCCAGTGCTTCGGCATTTAGGGCGCCGCCCTGACCCCGAAGGAGCTTTGGCGAACGCTTTAGCAGATTTTTTTAACGTCGCCCTGCAAGTTGCTCATTTAACTCAGCGACCTGACTATTTTAATGCCTGTCGTCTTCCGATTCTTTTCCGTATTTCCACTGTGGTTGCTGCATGTCATGGGTGCAGCCATGGGCTGGGTGGCTTTTTGCGCGTCTCCCTCCTACCGGCGCCGCTTTCTTGCGAACTCGGCGCTGGCCGGGTATTCATTCGGCGCGGTGCGCGCCGCCGTGGCCCATGCGGGCCGCATGGTGGCAGAGTTGCCGCGGCTGTGGCTGGGTGCTCCCCTTCCTTGTCGACTGGTGGGCGAGGCCTGTGTGGAGCAGGCCTACGCAGCCGGGCGCGGCATTGTGTTCCTGACGCCCCACCAGGGCTGTTTTGAGCTGTCCGCTCAGGCCGCTGCACGCCACTGGAGTGCTGTGCGCGGCCCCATCACGGTGCTCTACCGGCCGGCGCGCCAGCCCTGGCTGGCCACGGTGATGGAGACTGCGCGCAATCGCCCCGGCATGCTGGCAGTGCCCACCACGCTGGCGGGCGTGCGCCAGATGATCAAGGCGCTGCGCCGTGGTGAGGCCGTGGGGCTGCTGCCGGATCAGGTGCCACCCGATGGCCAGGGCGTCTGGTCGCCCGTTTTTGGCCGCGACGCCTACACCATGACGCTGGCCGTGCGCCTGGCCCAGCAGACCGGTGCGGCCGTGGTGCTGGCGCGCTGCGAGCGCCTGCCCTGGGGCCGTGGTTTCGTCACCCGCTTCGAGCCTTTGTCTGCGCCGCTGGACGAGCGGCTGGAGGACGCCGTCTTGCAAATCAACCAGGCCATGGAACATCTCATCCGCCAGTGTCCCGAGCAATACCTGTGGGGCTATGCCCGCTACAAGCAGCCGCGCGCTGAAGCTGCCGGGGGCGCCGCATGAGCGGGCGCCTGGGTGTGTGGTTCATGCGGGTGCTGGCGCATGTGCCCTTGCCTGCGCTGCGCGCTATGGGCTGGTGCCTTGGCCAGTTGCTGTACCTGCTGGCCGTGCCGCGCCGCAAGGTGGCGCTGCGCAATCTGGCGCTGTGTTTTCCAGATGCGCCGGCGGCGCAGCGGCGCCGCTGGGCGCGCGAGGTCTTTGTCGTGTTCAGCCAGACCTGGCTGGACCGCAGCTGGCTGTGGGCCGCGCCGCGCGAGGTGGTGCTGGAGCGCGTGAAGCTGCAGGGCGCGCTGCACGAGCTCGACGGCGACACGCCCACCATCATCTTTGCGCCGCATTTCTTGGGCATGGACGCCGGTGGACTGGCATTGCCCTTGCGCACCCAGCGCGCGTTCACGTCGATCTTTTCGACCCACCCCGACCCGGCCGTGGACGCCTGGTTCATGGCGGGGCGCCAGCGTTTTGGTGATGTGCGCATGCTCAACCGGGCCGACGGGGTCAAACCCATCATTTCCAACCTGCGCAAGGGCGGGTTGCTGTACCTGCTGCCCGACATGGACTTCGGCCCCAACGAGTCGATCTTTGTGCCGTTCTATGGCGTGCGGGCCGCCACCGTGCCTTCGCTGCCGCGGTTTGCACGCCTGGGGCGGGCCAAGGTGGTGGGCATGTACACGCGGCTCACGCCCACCGGCTACGTGGCCGAGATCACCCCCGCCTGGGAGGGCTATCCGTCCGACGATGTGGAAGCCGACACCGCACAGATGAACCTGCGCCTGCAAAGCTACATCGACACCATGCCTGGCCAGTATTACTGGGTGCACAAGCGCTTCAAGACGCGGCCGCCGGGCGAGCCATCGGTGTATTGACGCGCCCTGTCTGTGCTCCAACCGCCGGTTGGGGCGCCCAGTCCAAGCCATTGGGCGGGTCTGTGCCCTGATCGAGCATATGAACAAAAAGGCTTGCAGCGCTTATGTGAAAAGCGCTGGCGGCTATTGTTTTGATTGCAGGAAGCGCTGCAGCTCCATGGCGACGCGCTCGGGGTGCTCATGCACGATCCAGTGCGATGCACCTTCCACCCGCCGCAACTGCAGCTGTGGCACCCAGTCGGGCAGGCCGTCGAGCAGTCCTGGCAGCAGGGCGGGGTCGTCCATGCCCCACAGCACCAGCGTGGGCACGGTCACCGCCAGCATGGCATCGGGCAGGGTGATGGCCTGGGCGCCCGGTTCTCCATCCCGTGGCGGGCGCAGCGGGCTGGCGCGGTAGTAGTTGCAGGCGCCGGTCAGGCCCTGCTGCCACAGGGCGCGGTACTGGGCGCGCACGGTGTCGGTCAGCCAGGCGGGGGCGCGGCCATCGGGCGTGTTGAAAAAGGCGAACAGGCGGCGAAAGTCGTCTTCGGCCAGCAGGGCCTCGGCATCGGGCCTGCACAGGAAGTGCATGTACTGGCTGGCCGCCTGCTGCGCCGGGTTGTGCTGCAGCTCGCGCAGAAAGGCACCCGGGTGCGGGGAGTTGAGGATGGCCAGCCGCTTCATGTGCTGCGGCTGCTGGTTGGCGAGGTTCCAGGCCACCGCGCCGCCCCAGTCGTGGGCCACCAGGCATTCCAGCGCAGCACCAGGGCATTCGGCGGCGATCAGCGCCACCAGGTCCTGCACCAGGTGCTTGGCGCGGTAGGCGGCCACTTCCGTTGGGCGGCTCGATGCGCCGAAGCCGCGCAGACAGGGGGCCACGCAGCGGTAGCCGCCATTTTCGGGGCGGGAAAAGTGCAGCAGCAGTTCGTCCCAGATGAAGGCCCCCTCGGGGAAGCCGTGCAGAAACAGCAGCACCGGGCGGCCCGCCACGCCGCTCACGCGGCATTGCAGGGTGGTGCCATGCGGCAGGGCGATGTCCTGGGTAGAAATCATGGTGCTATGCATTCAGTAGCTGCTGCCGCTTGATGCATAAGCGCCAGTGCCTAGGTTTGCTGAGAATTCTCGGGGTCTGCTGCGGCGGGCCCGGGGGCATCTTCTGCGGCCACGGGCGCTGGCAACACCGGGTGTGCCCATTGCCACAGCAGTTGTGCCACCTCGTCCACACCTTGCTTCTTGAGGGCCGAGAACATCTTGACCTCTCCGCCGCCCGCATTCAGTCGCGTAATCGACAGCACCTTGGCCTGCTCGGCGCGGGTAAGCTTGTCGGCCTTGGTCAGCACGATGAGGAACTTCAGGCCTTCTTCCACACGCGGGCGCACCACTTCGAGCAATGCTTCGTCCAGCTCGGTCAGACCCAGGCGCGGATCGCACAGCAGCACGATGCCGGTGAGCCCGGGGCGGCTGACCAGGTAATTGACCATCACCTGCTGCCAGCGCACCTTGTCCGAGCGCGACACGGCGGCATAGCCGTAGCCGGGCAGGTCGGCCAGCACGGCATCGGTCACGCCCTGCTTGCCCAGCGAGAACAGGTTGATGTGCTGGGTGCGCCCGGGTTTCTTGGAGGCAAAGGCCAGCTGCTTTTGCTGGGTGAGCGTGTTGATGCAGGTGGATTTGCCCGCGTTGGAGCGGCCCACGAAGGCGATCTCGGGCACGTCGATGGGGGGCAGATGGTGCAGCTGCGCCGCCGTGGTCAGGAACCTGGCGGTATGCATCCAGCCCATGGCGATTTTGGCGTCGGGTGCGGGCGGAAGTGAGCCAGCTATTGGCGCGGTGGAGGGTGTCGTCATGGAAAGTTGGGATGCGTTGGAGCCTCATTGTAGAATCGCGGGGTTTTGCGGACTTAAATACAGACCCTCGATATGAAGTTTCTCGCCTCCATGCTGATGGCTGCCGCGCTGGCAGCACCCGCTCTCCCGGCTTTTTCTGCGGGCGCGGCCCCCGCGGCCCCCGCGGCGCCGACCAAGGCGGCCAAGCCCGACCTGGTCAAAGGCGAGGCCAGCTTCACCGCGGTGTGCGTGGCATGCCACGCTGCGGATGGTAATTCCACCATTGCGGCCAATCCGAAGCAGCACCCGGAATATCTGGTCAAGCAGTTGCAGGAATTCAAGTCTGGCAAGCGCAACAACGCCATCATGGCGGGCTTTGCGTCGATGCTGACCGACGAAGACATGAAGAACATTGCCTACTGGGCGGCCTCCAAGCCAGCCAAGGCGGGTTTTTCTTCTGACAAGGATCTCGTGGCCCTGGGTGAGCGCATTTACCGCGGTGGCATTGCAGACCGCCAGATCGCCGCCTGCGCCGGCTGCCACAGCCCCAACGGCGCCGGCATTCCGGCCCAGTACCCCCGCCTGTCGGGTCAGCATGCCGACTACACGGCATCGCAGCTGAAGATGTTCCGCGACGGCTCGCGTGCCAACAGCCACCAGATGACCCAGGTGGCTGCCAAGCTCAACGACCGGGAAATCAAGGCAGTGTCCGACTACATTGCCGGCCTGCGCTGAGGTTTTGTGATTTTTCCAGCCCCGCCAGGCGGGAAACCTGGAACCAACCGCCAATAACAAACCCCAAGACGGGCGGGCCCATCATTCAGATGGCCCCGCCCTTTTTGTTTTAGTGCCTCGCGTCCAACCACCCATGTCTGACATCACCCACGGCGTTCAAGTCCGGTCTGGCTCCCAGGCCCTGCGCGCAGGCATCGAGCTGCTGTCTTCCATGCGCTTTGCCATTTCACTGCTGACGGTGATCTGCATTGCGTCGGTCATCGGCACGGTGCTCAAGCAGCATGAGCCCGCGGTGAACTACGTGAACCAGTTCGGCCCGTTCTGGGCAGAGCTTTTTGCGGCCCTCCAGCTCAATGCGGTGTACAGCGCATGGTGGTTCCTGCTGATTCTGGCTTTCCTGGTGGTCAGCACCTCTTTGTGCATTGCCCGCAACACCCCCAAGATCTTGGTGGATCTGAAGGTCTACAAGGAAAACATCCGCGAGCAAAGCCTCAAGGCCTTTCACCACAAGGCCGAAGCGCCACTGGCTGAATCGGCCGAGGCGGCGGCGCGGCGCATTGGCAGCACCCTGGCCAGTGGCGGCTGGAAGGTGAAGCTGCAGCAGCGGGATTCGGCCAAGGGCGCTGGTGCAGGCTGGATGGTGGCGGCCAAGGCCGGGGCGGCCAACAAGCTGGGTTACATCGCTGCGCACAGTTCCATCGTGCTCATCTGCCTGGGCGGGCTGTTTGACGGCGACCTGATCGTGCGGGCCCAGATGCTGCTGGGCGGGAAAACACCTTATGCCGGCAGCGGCCTCATTTCCGAGGTGAAGCCCGAGCACCGCCTGTCCGAGCGCAATCCCACCTTCCGTGGCAACCTGGTGGTGGCCGAGGGCACGCAGTCGGGCACCGCCATCCTGAGCCAGTCCGACGGCGTGCTGCTGCAGGAGTTGCCCTTTGCCGTCGAGCTCAAGAAGTTCATCGTGGAGCACTACTCCACCGGCATGCCCAAGCTGTTTGCCAGCGAGATCATCATCCACGACAAGGCCACGGGCGAGAAAACGCCCGCCCGCATCGAGGTGAACCACCCCGCCAGCTACAAGGGCATCGAGATTTACCAGTCGAGCTTTGACGATGGCGGCTCGCACCTCAAGCTGCGCGCCGTACCCATGACCGCAGGTGCCAAGGCGTTTGACATCGACGGCACGGTAGGCGGATCCACCGAACTGGTTGGCAATGGCGTGGCTCCGGGCGGCGAGAAACTCACGCTTGAATTCACCGCCCTGCGCACCATCAATGTCGAGAATTTTGCCGATGGTGCTGGCGCTTCCGGTTCGGGTGCCGATGTGCGCAAGGTGGATCTGCGCGAGTCGGTGGAGTCGCGTCTCGGTGCTGCCAACAAGACGGTGACCAAGAAAGAGCTGCGCAACGTGGGCCCCAGCGTGAGCTACAAGCTGCGCGATGCGGCTGGGCAGGCGCGCGAATTCCACAACTACATGCTGCCGGTGGACACGGGTGATGGTGTGCCGGTGTTTCTGCTGGGGGTGCGCGAGAACCCTTCCGACCCTTTCCGCTACCTGCGTGTGCCGGCCGATGAGCAGGGTTCCATGGACGGGTTCATGCGCCTTCATGCTGCGCTGGGCGACCCTGCTGCGCGGGAGCAGGCCGTGCAGCGTTATGTGTCGCAGGCGGTGGAGGCTTCGCGCCCCCAGCTGGCCGAGCAGCTGACGCAGTCTGCGTTGCGTGCGCTGGCGCTGTTCGCCGGGAGCAGCGGACCCGATGGCAAGAAGACCGGTGGCTTGCCGGCCATTTCCGACTTCATGGAGGCCAACGTGCCCGAGGCGGAGCGTTCCAGGGCGGGCGAGGTGCTGGTGCGCATTCTGAACGGAGCCCTGTTCGAACTGAACCAGCTTGCGCGCGAGCGTGCCGGTCTGAAACCACTGGTCCAGAGTGACCAGACGCAATCGTTCATGACGCAGGCGGTGCTGTCGCTGAGTGACGCCCAGATTTACCCGGCACCGCTGGCGCTGGAGCTCAAGGACTTCACCCAGGTGCAGGCCAGCGTTTTTCAGGTGGCTCGAGCCCCTGGCAAGAACATTGTCTATCTGGGATGCGCCTTGCTGATTCTGGGCGTTTTTGCCATGCTCTACGTGCGCGAGCGCCGCGTGTGGGTGTGGGTCGCTCCACAGGGGGACCAGTCGCACGCACTGATGGCACTGTCCACCAATCGCAAGACCATGGACGGCGACCGGGAGTTCGTCCAGCTCGCTGAAAAACTGATCGGGGCCCATCCCCACCGAGGCAACGCATGAATACCGCCACCACCACTATCCTGCTCAACGAGGGGTTCTTCGCCCGTCGCAACTGGTTCGACTGGCTGTTCGCTGCCATCGTGGCAGCGGGAGGGCTGTATGCCTTGCAGCGCTATGGCAGCTACATGGATGTGTACGAAAAAGGCATCCTGCTGGGCGCCATTCCCTGCACCGTGTGGCTGGGCTGGTTCTGGCGCCCGCTGCGGGCGTTGATGCTCGTGGTGGTGGCGGTGGCGCTCATGGCGATCGGCCTCTACCAGCAAGACGGCGCTGGCAGTCTGGCGCGGGCGGACATGGTCTTTGGCCTCAAGTATTTCCTGTCGAGCCAGTCTGCGATTTTGTGGATGAGCATGCTCTTTTTCATGAGCACCGCGTTTTACTGGATGGGCATGTTCGCGCGCGGTGAAGGCCGCACCATGAGCATGCTGGGCTCGCGCATTGCCTGGGTGGCCGTGGCCATGGCGCTCATCGGCACGCTGGTGCGCTGGTACGAGAGCTACCTCATCGGCCCGGACATCGGCCATATCCCGGTCAGCAACCTGTACGAAGTGTTCGTGATGTTCTGCTGGATGACGGCGGCGTTCTATCTGTACTACGAGCAGCAGTACGACACGCGCGCGCTGGGTGGCTTCGTAATGCTGGTGGTGAGTGCCGCCGTGGGTTTTCTGCTCTGGTACACCGTGATCCGCGAGGCTCACGAGATCCAGCCGCTGGTACCCGCTCTCAAGAGCTGGTGGATGAAACTGCATGTGCCCGCCAATTTCATCGGCTATGGCACCTTCGCGCTGTCGGCCATGGTGGCCTTTGCCTACCTCATCAAGCAGCAGGCCAGCGAAACCCGCTGGTACAAGCTGGCGCCGCTGTGGCTGCTGGGCGTGGTGCTGTGTTTCGAGCCCATCGTGTTCCGCCAGGGGGCCGTCGAGACCGGCGGCAGCTACTGGATGGTGTATTTCGGCATCTCCGCCCTCGCCGTGGCGGGTATTTTGCTGGGGCGCAAGCGCATTGCGGCACGGCTGCCGTCGTTCGAAATCCTGGACGATGTGATGTACAAGTCCATTGCGGTGGGTTTCGCCTTTTTCACCATTGCCACCGTGCTGGGCGCCCTGTGGGCCGCCGAGGCCTGGGGTGGCTACTGGAGCTGGGACCCCAAGGAAACCTGGGCGCTGATCGTCTGGCTCAACTACGCCGCGTGGCTGCACATGCGCCTGATGAAGGGGCTGCGCGGCACCGTGTCGGCCTGGTGGGCGCTGGTCGGGCTGGTCGTGACCACCTTCGCGTTTCTGGGGGTGAACATGTTCCTGAGCGGCTTGCACAGCTACGGCACGCTCTGAGTGTGATGAGGGCATCGGGCTTGCGGCGCAGGCCTGCCATCCTCGCGTCCTGGGTGTGACCTGTGAGAGGTTCAGGGAACGAACTTGCGGTTGTTTTGCTCTACCGTACAGCTGTGTCCACCCACGAATGACCGGAGTCTTCCATGCTGATCCCCTCGCGCGACTCGGGCTTCAACCACCCGCACCCCTCCGAAATCACCCCGCGTTCGGTGTATCAAGACCGCCGCCAGATGCTCCAGCTCATGGCGGGCGGTGCTGCCGGGGCAGCCTTGGCATCCTGGGCAGGCCGCGAGGCCATGGCACAACCGGCCCAGGCGGCACGCCCTGGCAAGCTGGCGGCGCTGGCGGGCGCCAGGTCTGCCGTGGCGGGTGCTGTCTCGATGGAGAAGCTGACCGACTACAAGGACGCGAGCAGCTACAACAACTTCTACGAATTCGGCACCGACAAGGCCGACCCCGCCCGCAATGCCCATACCCTGAAGACCACGCCCTGGACCGTGGAGGTGGAAGGCCTGGTCAAGAAGCCCGGCAAGTACGGTATCGAAGACCTGCTCAAGCTCAGCGCGCAGGAAGAACGCATCTATCGCCTGCGTTGCGTGGAGGGTTGGTCCATGGTCATCCCCTGGGTGGGTTACTCGCTTGCTGAGCTGATCCGGCGGGTGGAGCCGCAGGGCAGCGCCAAGTATGTGGAGTTCGTGACGCTGGCCGACAAGGCCACGATGCCTTATGTGGGCTCGCGCGTGCTGGACTGGCCCTATGTGGAAGGCCTGCGCATGGACGAGGCCATGCACCCGCTCACCCTGCTGGCTTTCGGCATGTATGGGGAAGTGTTACCCAACCAGAACGGTGCGCCGGTGCGCCTGGTGGTGCCGTGGAAATACGGGTTCAAGAGTGCCAAGAGCATCGTGAAGATCCGCTTTGTCGAGAAAGAGCCGGGAACCGCCTGGAACAAGGCGGCCCGGCAGGAATACGGGTTCTATTCCAACGTGAACCCCAACGTGGATCACCCGCGCTGGAGCCAGGCCACCGAGCGCCGCATCGGCGAAGACGGCTTGTTCGCCAAGAAACGCAAGACACTGATGTTCAACGGCTACGAGGCCCAGGTGGGACAGCTCTACGCCGGCATGGATCTCCAGAAGTTTTACTGATCCAGCGCCGTTGCGGCCCCCTGGCGAAGCATTCGGTCCGTCGTGCCATGAAAAAACTCCTGCTCCACCCGGCGGCAAAGCCGGTGCTGTTTGTGCTGTGCCTGCTGCCCCTGTCGTGGCTGGTGTACGCCGCAGCCACGGACCAGTTGGGTGCCAACCCCGCCGAGGCCCTGGTCCGCGCCACCGGCGACTGGACCTTGCGCGCCCTGTGCCTTGTACTGGCCGTGACGCCGCTGCGCGTGGTGACCGCCAGCCCACAACTGGCCCGCTTTAGGCGCATGCTGGGGCTGTTTGTGTATTTCTATGCGCTGCTGCACCTGTTGAGCTACAGCTGGTTCGACATGGGTTTTGACCTGGCTGAAATCACCCGCGACATTGCCAAACGCCCCTTCATCCTGGTGGGTTTCCTGGCGTTTTGCCTGCTGACATTGCTGGCAGCAACCTCGTTCAACCGGGCCATTCGGGCACTGGGAGGGCGCCGCTGGCAGGCCTTGCACCGGGCGGTGTATGGAGTGGCCGGATTGGCGATCCTGCATTTTTTCTGGATGCGCGCCGGCAAGAACGATTTTGCGGAAGTCGCCCTCTATGGCACCATCCTCGCGGTGCTGCTGGGCTGGCGCCTGTGGCGGCGCATGGCCACCGGGGCATCGCGGCCGGCGGGGCAGGGCAAGGCTGCTTCGATACCTTGATCGCTATATTATTTATAGCTTCAATTGATTGTTGTGTAAGCGCTGGAGGCTTTTTTACCAAGTATTTATGCTTACGCGTTGACTGCCCGCAGCGCTGGCCGCAGTTGCCTGGTCACGGGGTCGATGTGGGTGGTCGGAATCTGGTAGGCGCGATCGTCAAACAGGTCGATGCCGCACATGAGGTTTTCGATCCAGTCCAGAAAATCGTTGATCGCCTTCTTGCCCATAATGGGTGCGCCATGCTGGGGCACCAGCATGGCAATGTCCAGCTGGCGCGCCATGCGCACCCACAGCCGCAGGATCTTGTTGGACACCATGTAGCGGCGGTGAAAACCTTCCATGCGGGGGATGTGCGGTCCCAGATCCGTCACAGGAATGCGCGCCTCGGCTCCGGACGTCATCGACACCCCGAGGTCGCCGGTGAACAGGATGCGGCTGACCGGATCGTAGAAATGGAAGTTGCCCTCGGAGTGCATGAAGTGTGCGGGCAACAGCACCAGCTCATGGCGGCCCAAAGGCAGGTGGCCACCCCCGTCCGGCACGCCGATCACGCGGTTTTCGGTCTTGCCCACCTTCGTGAAATGCGGGGCAAACCGCTCCCAAACGCGTGAAATCACCAGGGATGCCTGGGTGGTGCTCATCCAGCGGTCCAGCGAGGCAATGATGTCCGGATCGGCGTGTGACGCAATGATGTATGAGAGTTTGCTGGGGGGGAAATGCTTGGACATCCCCATGAACAGTTCATTGAAAGCCAGGTTGCCACCCGGGTCGATGATGGCGCCCGTGTCATCGTCAACGATCAGGAATTGGTTGGCCTGGACCGCTTGCCCATCTTCTTCGATGAGGTCGGTGAACATGATGCAGGCGTGATTCTTGTCGCGATAGAGTTCCAGGGCCATGTCGATACTGCGGTGCGATAAAGCGCCGACTGTACGATTGACCACGTTTTCAGTGCTTGATAAAAATCAAGCCTCTGTTTTTGACTTGTGTCATCCGCTGGCCGGCCATCTCCGGCGGTGCAGTTACCGGGGCGCGGACGCGGGTGCTGCGGGTGCTGTCTCTAAAGGGGAGAGCGTTTCCGGCAACGTGGCCCGTTGTGTGGCCTCGGGTGCGGCGGGGAGATACAAGGGGCCGCGCTGCCCGCAGCCCGCCAATGCCGCCGCACTGACAGCAAGGGCAAAGGTCCTGATTAGAATTTGGAAAACTTTCACCATGCGTAATTGTAATGACCGACCTTGAATTCCTGGACCAGGCCGAGAAACTGCTGCTTGCCGTGGAGCGCAGTTGCGATCGCATCAATGACGATAGCGATGCCGATGTGGACAGCCAGCGCACTGGCGGCATGGTGACCCTGACATTCTCCAACCGCAGCCAGATCATCATCAATCTGCAAAAACCACTGCATGAAGTGTGGATGGCGGCAAAATCGGGCGGATACCACTACCGGTTTGATGGGGTCGCCTGGCAAGACACCAAGGGTGCCGGTGAATTCTTTCAACAGCTGAGCCAGGACGCAGAGCGCCAGTCTGGTACCTCTTTGCGATTCCACACCTGACCCACGCGGCGCTTGAAAGGGTGCGAGCGTAGGCAGCCTTGCGTTGGCACAACCCAGTGCATGCATTGCGCCTGCGGCGCCCGCTTTGCAGGCACCGCAGGACCACCCCCTGCAACGAATCAGTTGCGAAACAGATCGAGGATGCGACCGCGTTCTTCGGGAGGGGGCGGTGCCTGGGGGGCCAGCGTCGATGGGGCGGAGGACTGGCTTTCCTGTCCCACTTTCGCAACGCCTGCGTTGCGCGCGAATTCTTCATAGAACCACTCGCCGCCCACATTCACCACGCCGGGTGGCACAGTGGATTCCATGACTGGCACCCCCTTGAGGGCCTGTTCCATGAAGTTGATCCACACCGGCAAGCTCAGCCCGCCCCCGGTTTCGCGGCTGCCCAGGTTACGGGGTTTGTCGTAGCCAATCCAGGTCACTGCGGTCAGGGTGGGCTGATAACCCGCGAACCAGGCGTCCACAGAGTCATTGGTGGTGCCGGTCTTGCCATGCAAGTCGGGCCGTTTCAGGGTGGCCTGCGCTTTGGCGGCAGTTCCTGAGCGCGCGACTTCCTGCAGCAGGTTGTCCATGATGAAGGCATTTCTTGCATCAATGGCGCGTGGCAGTTCGCTGGCAGCGGGAGCCGGGTTTTCGGAAATCACGCGACCTTTTTGGTCAGTCACGCGCGCGATCAGCCATGGGTTGACGCGGTAGCCACCATTGGCAAATACCGAATAGGCAGACGCCATCTGCAACGGAGTGACGGAGCCTGCACCCAATGCCATGGTCAGGTAGGCCGGGTGCTTCTCTGCCTCGAATCCGAACCGGGTCACCCAATCCTGTGCCGTCTTGGGGCCCACCGCCTGCAAGATGCGGATGGAAACCATGTTCTTGGATTTTGCGAGGCCCGTGCGCATGGTCATGGGTCCATCGTATTTGCCGTCGTAGTTCTTGGGCTCCCAGGGCTGACCACCGGTGACGCCTGCATCAAAAAAGAGCGGGGCGTCATTGATGACGGTGGCCGGAGTAAAGCCCTTCTCCAGTGCCGCGGAGTAGATGAATGGCTTGAAGCTGGACCCTGGCTGGCGCCAGGCCTGCGCTGCGTGGTTGAACTTGTTCTTGTCAAAGTCAAACCCCCCCACCAGCGCCTTGATGGCGCCACTGCGCGGATCCAGCGCAACCAGGGCGCCTTCCACCTCGGGCAATTGGGTGATTTCCCAGGCGTTCTTGGGCGTCTTGACAACACGGATGACAGCACCACGCCGAATCCTGATGTTGGGGGGCGCTTTGTCGCTCAGACCGGACTGTGCGGGCTTGAGCCCATCGCCCGTGATCTCCAGTGTGTCGCCATTGGCGCGCGCTGCCACAATCTTGCGTGCAGTGGACTCCAGCACCACGGCAGACATGACATCGCCATTGTCCGGATGACCGGCCAGTGCTTCGTCAATCGCGTCCTCCACATCCTCCGGGGCCTTGGGGAGATCGACGAATTGTTCTGGGCCGCGGTACTGCTGGCGTCGCTCATAGTCCATGATGCCACGCCGCAGGGCCGCGTAGGCGGCATCCTGGTTGGCTGCATTCAGCGTGGTGTACACGTTCAGCCCGCGGGTGTACGCCTCATTGCCGTACTGGCTGAAGATCAGTTGCCGCACCATCTCGGCGACATATTCGGCATGGACACGCGTGTTGTCCTGCCCTGATCGGATCTTGAGTTCTTCCTTCTTTGCGGCCGCAGCTTCCTGGGCCGTGATGAAGCCGTTCTCTTCCATCCGTTCAATGATGTAGAGCTGGCGCACCCGGGCGCGCTTGGGGTTGCTGATGGGGTTGTACGCAGAAGGCGCCTTGGGCAGGCCTGCCAGCATCGCCGCTTCTGCAATGGAAACCGACTTGAGCGGTTTACCGAAATAGGCCTCGGATGCAGCAGCAAATCCATAGGCACGATTGCCCAGGTAAATCTGATTCATATAAATCTCGAGAATCTGGTCTTTTGTGAGCAAATGTTCGAGTTTGAATGTCAGTAATATTTCGTAAATTTTCCGTGTAAATGTTTTTTCGGATGAAAGGTAAACATTGCGCGCCACTTGCATTGTGATGGTCGATGCACCCTGGCTTTTGACGCGACCCAGATTGGCCAGGACTGCACGCAGCATTCCTTTGTAATCAACGCCACCGTGCTGGAAGAACCGGGTGTCTTCGATGGCCAGCACAGCATCCTTCACAACGGTGGGAATTTCCCCGATGGGAGTCAGGTTGCGGCGCTCGTCGCCAAATTCCCCCAGCAATGCTCCCTCCGACGAGTAGATCCGCAGCGGCAGCTTGGGCCTGTAGTCGGCAAGGTCGGACACGTCGGGAAGATTGGGGTAGGCCATGGCGAGTGCCACACCGATGACCAGAAGCAAGGCCAGCGCACCCGCCAAGCCGAGCCCGCCGACCCATAGAAAGGCGCGAAAAATCCAGCGCAACCCGCCAGAGCTTTGGGTGTTCGTTGAAGCGCGTTTTTGGGGGTGCTTTTGGGTGGGCGGCGGCGTCATATCGCTCCGGAAGAAACCAGCATTATAAAAACGGCGGCTTCCGATTCGGTCATTCAGGAGGCTGCATGATCTTACGGCCAACCACGGTGGCACGCGAACGCGCCCGAGACACTACTGGGCGGTCAACAATCGTCTGCTTTTGACAACGTTCAAAACAACGCACGCGGCCAAAACGCTTTGCTGGTCAACTACCTTACTGATAGCATTCATGTGAAGTGTTAAGTTTTGTTGCTTTGTGTTGGCAAGTTACAGGAGACCAATCTTGATCTCTACGGGGTCTTTTTTTAGTCGCCAGTCCGCTCCGCTGCTGGGGATCGACATCAGCTCTTCCAGCGTCAAGCTGGTGGAGCTAGGGCATGACAAGGCCGGTAGCCTGGTGCTTGAGCGCTGCGCGATTGAGCCGCTGGAACGTGGATGGATTACAGACGGTAACATCGAAAAATTCGATGAGGTTGCGGATGCATTGCGCCGGCTCATCAAAAAGAGCGGCACACGCACCAAGAACGTTGCCTTGGCATTGCCGCCATCCGCAGTGATCACCAAGAAGATCACGCTGCCTGGCGGGATGACCGAGCAGGAGCTCGAGGTTCAGGTCGAATCCGAGGCGAATCAGTACATACCCTTCTCGCTGGATGAGGTCAGTCTGGACTTTTGCGTGATCGGGCCCAACAAAAATGCACCCGGCGACGTGGATGTGCTGATTGCTGCCTCGCGGCGTGAGAAGGTGCAAGACCGGCAAGGGCTTGCCGAAGCGGCGGGGCTGAAGCCCGTGGTCGTAGACATCGAATCGCATGCCTCCAGGCTTGCTGCTGGCCGTTTGATCGAAGCACTGCCCAACAAGGGCGTGGATGCGCTGGTGGCATTGTTTGAAGTGGGTGCGCTCACGACGAGCATGCAGGTCATCCGCAATGAAGAAGTCTTGTACGACCGCGATCAGGCTTTCGGTGGGGCGCAACTGACACAGCTCATCGTGCGCCAATACGGTTTTTCCGTCGAAGAGGCCGAGAGTAAAAAACGCAATGGCGACCTTCCTGAAGATTATCAAGTTGCCGTACTTCGTCCCTTCGTGGAAAGCATGGCTCAGGAAATCGGCCGAGCGCTGCAATTCTTTTTTACCAGCACGCCGCACAACCGGGTTGATCACATCATGCTGGCGGGTGGCTCGGCGCCGCTGCCTGGCTTGACGGAAGCGGTCACCCAGCAAACCGGTTTTGCTTGCAGTGCTGTCAATCCGTTTGATGGCATGGAGATTGGAAGTTCCGTCCGGCTGAAGAAAATGGTGCGTGAAGCTCCGTCGTATCTCACGTCATGTGGTTTGGCTATGCGGAGGTTTCTGCAGTGATATTGATCAATTTGCTCCCGCATCGGGAGGCTGCACGTAAACGCAGGCGCGAGGCTTTTCAGGCAACGATGTTTGCATCGTTTCTTCTGGGCCTCGCTATCGCTGGGGCTATCTATTGGTGGTTCCAGGTGATGATTACGGAGCAGCAAGAGAAGAATAGTTTTCTTCAAGGTGAAATCAAGGTCCTTGAAGGACAAATCAAGGAAATTGCGTCCATTGAAGAGGAAATTGCTGCTCTGCGTGCAAGGCAAAAGGCCGTGGAAGATCTGCAGTCTGACCGCAATTTGCCCGTGCATTTGCTGAACGAACTTGTCAGGCAATTGCCGGATGGTGTCTACATCACCAGCATGAAACAAGATGGCCAGACCATTTCCATGCAGGGCATGGCGCAATCCAACGAGCGTGTTTCGGAAATGCTGCGAAATCTCGCCAACAACACCCCCTGGTTTTCGAAGCCGGAGCTGGTGGAGATCGTGGCCAGCAATGTGGCATTGACTCCGCGAGACCAGCGCCGTGTGGGTGCCTTCAATTTGAGGTTTCAGCTTGTGAGATCCAGTGAAGCCCAAAAGGCCATGGATGCTGCTAGTTCAGCTGTTGCTGCGTCGGCTGGAAAGTAACGTATGGCGAAAAAACAACCCTCAAAGATCGATTTCGCTGCGCTGCAGGAAAATCTTCAGCGACAGTTCAAAAATCTGGATACCAAAGACCCCTCTCTTTGGCCCATTTTGCCCAAAATTCTGCTCTGTGCATTCATTGCCATCGGTGTTGCCGTTGTCCTCTGGTTCGTGCAATTGACGGATTATCAGGCAGAGCTGGAGATGGAGCGTGGCAAGGAAGTTGCACTTCGTGAGGACTACACGAAAAAGCTTGTGAAGGCCGTTAGCCTTGAAGCACTCAAGAAGCAGCGGGAACAGATTCAGCAATATGTGATTCAACTTGAGAAGCAATTGCCCAGCAAGGCGGAAATGGCGGCCTTGTTGTCCGATATCAACCAGGCAGGGTTGGGGCGGAGCTTGCAATTTGAATTGTTTCGTCCTGGTCAAATCGTCGTCAGGGATTATTATGCAGAGCTTCCCATTGCCGTCCGGGTAACGGGAAAATACCATGACATGGGCTCATTCGCTTCGGATGTGGCGCATTTGTCCCGTATCGTGACTTTGAATAACATTTCCATTGTTCCTGCAGGTAAAGAAGCCGGTATATTGGCCATGGATGCCACGGCGCGCACTTTCCGTTACCTCGATCCTGAAGAAATTCAAGCGCAAAAGAATGCCGGAGGTAAGAAATGATGTGGTCCGGCCGTCTGGCTTTATTATGTTGTGCAGCCGTTCTGTGCGGTTGCGGTTCGACGGAAGAGGATGAGTTGCGCCAATGGATGGCTGATCAGCGCGCCAACACCAAGCCGCGCATTACCCCCCTTTCCGAGCCCAAGCAGTTTGAACCGCAAGCATATACGGTGGAGAATGGTGTCGAGCCGTTTAATCAGTTGAAACTCATGCAAGCACTGCGGCGGGATTCGGTGCAAGTGGCCTCCAATGCCACATTGATTGCTCCCGAAATGGCTCGCAGAAAAGAGCCATTAGAGGTTTTTCCGCTGGATGCCATGGTAATGGTTGGCAGTCTGAACAAGACCGGAACGCCTACGGCACTACTTAAAGTAGATAATTTGTTGTACCAGGTTCGGGTAGGAAATTACCTTGGCCAGAATTATGGAAAAATCATCAAAATTTCCGAAACGGCAATTAGCTTGCGCGAGATAGTTCAAGACGCTACGGGAGATTGGATAGAGCGCGCCGCTTCGCTTGAACTGCAGGAGGGAAAGAAATGACAACGAAAAATATCTGGGTAACGAACCGCTGCCGAAATGCCATATTTGCGGTAGTGGCCACGCTGGCTGCAGCGGCTGCCATGGCGCAAAGTGCGATCGAGGCTGTCACTGGCACGATGCAAGGTGGTGCCGAGGTGGTTCGTGTTGAGCTATCGCAGCCACTCTCTGCGGTACCGACTGGCTTTGCAATTCAGTCACCAGCGCGTATCGCGCTGGATTTTCCTGGAACCACCAATGCAATGGGGCGGTCCGTTGTCGATGTGAATCAGGGAAATTTAAAGTCCATCAACGTCGTACAAGCTGGTGATCGGTCTAGGCTGGTTCTGAATCTCAAACAGCCCACCTCTTACCAGGCGGAGCTGCAAGGCAAGACACTGCTTATTTCTCTGTTGCCTGTTAACACCTCGGTGGCAGCTTCGCCGCAGTCCACTACCACGATATTTGCGGCAAGCGGCGGCGGCGACACGCTTCCTTTGAAGGATGTGGATTTTCGCCGGGGCGCGGATGGTTCTGGCCGCATCATCGTCAGCCTTGCCAATAGCCAGGTGGGTGTAGATCTGCAGCGGCAAGGCAAAGGGCTCAATGTTGATTTTCTCCGCTCGTCCTTGCCAGAAGGGCTGCGCCGGCGCCTTGACGTGACGGATTTTGGAACACCTGTTCAGTTGGTGACGACCTCGCAGCAGGGTGACCGCGTCCGCATGGTCGTAGAGCCCGTTGGCGAATGGGAGCACAGCGCCTATCAAAGCAATAATCAATTTGTCGTGGAGATTCGCCAAAAGAAGGTTGATCTGACCAAGTTGACCCAGGGGCCTGGCTATAGCGGTGAAAAACTCTCGCTGAATTTCCAGAACATTGAAGTCCGCTCCCTGCTGCAGGTCATTGCCGATTTCACCAATTTCAACATCGTGACATCCGACACCGTGACAGGTGCGCTCACGCTTCGGTTGAAGGATGTTCCATGGGATCAAGCGCTCCAGATCATCATGGATGCCAAAGGTTTGGGCATGCGAAAGTCCGGGACCGTGCTGTGGATTGCACCGAAAGATGAGATCGACGCGCGGACCAAGAAGGATTTCGAAGCTGCTTTGGCGATTCAGAAATTAGAACCATTGAAGACGCAGGCTTTCCAGCTGAACTACGCCAAAGCGGCAGACATGATTACTCAGCTGACAAACAGTTCAAGTAGTAGTAGTGGTGGTAGTGGTACTTCCACGCGATTCTTGACAGAGCGGGGGAGCGCCATTTCCGAGCCGCGCACGAATCAGCTTTTTGTAACTGACACGCCCAGCAAACTGGAAGAAGTACGCCAATTACTGCTGACACTCGACGTGGCAGTGCGCCAGGTTCTTATTGAGGCGCGAATTGTGGAGGCCCGTGATACTTTTGGTCGATCGCTGGGCGTGCGGCTGGGCGCTGCAGATCTGCGTGTAAATCGAGACGGTAATGGTGCTGTTATTGGAGGAACTGGTTATGGGGTTGGTGGTAACCGCGCTACATTTGGTACCAGCTACAGCAATGCAGTTGCTTCGACTCTTGGCACTACGGTGAATACAAACGGAAACTTTGTCAATCTGCCAGCAAGTTTGTCAAATGTCAGCAGTGTGGGGAGTTTTGCTCTCTCTATTTTTAATTCCGCCGCCAATAGGTTTCTGACGCTCGAGCTTTCCGCCATGGAAGCGGACGGTAAGGGCAAGATTGTATCGAGCCCACGGATCATTACTGCGGACCAAACCAAGGCCCTGATCGAGCAGGGTACGGAATATCCATATTCGATTACAGCACCCAATGGTGCTACCACATTGGCTTTCAAGAAGGCCGTCCTGAAGCTGGAGGTTATCCCTCAAATAACACCTGAAGGCAATATAATTCTCGACTTGGATATCAATAAAGACAGTCGTGGTGAAACAACGACTCAAGGTGTCGCCATTGATACCAAGCATATCAAAACGCAGATATTGATCGAGAATGGTGGAACCGTGGTGATTGGTGGTATTTTCGAGATGGAAGAAACCAATCAAGAAAATAAGATTCCAGTACTGGGTGATGTTCCTGTTTTAGGAAATTTGTTCAAGAGCAGGACGAAGGAATCTTCTAAACGTGAAATGCTCGTCTTTATCACGCCGAAAGTCATTTCTGATCGCGGACCAGTCCGATAAGAAGTACTTTTAAAAGAAACCGTGGAATCATCCGGTTCTTGGAGCTGACCTGCGCGGTTCTGGTGGTGATTTATCGCAATCGAACTGCAGGCTGGCAGTTGGTCATTTTCAGAGACCAATTGCAAGGGTTGGGTCTTGCTTTCATTGCAGTATCCGACGGGTTACTGAAGGGCCTCGAAATCCAGTGTAATCAAGGCCCGTGCGTGTCGTACTGAATGTCATGTTGCGTTAGCCTTTGATGGGTTGAATGCCGGCAACGCGCCGGCATTTTTCCGTGTCACGGTGTGATATATCGCATCAGGCGAGAAATTTTCTGTTGGAAATCCACCGCTCAATACTGTGTCTGGTTTGCCTGCATATGGTGCTGCGTGCGGCGCTATTTCAGGATCGCCACGCCTCATTCTTCGTGGAAATCTTTCGCTGGTCGTTTATTGACGGTCGTGGTGGGTTGGTAGATGGGAGTCACGATGAAGAGGAGGGCTTGATTGCATGGATCGATGGTCTGTGTCTCTGTGGTCTTCCGTGGTCGGTAACGCTGGCTGTGCTGAGGGTCGATTGCAGGTGCCGCCGAATTGGCGCTTGGCCTGCCCTAAACTAGCCACACCATGTCCACAGTCCATACACTCCCAAATTCAGCACTGCATCCCACCTCTGTTACATCGCCGGTTACTTCGTCGGATGTATTTCGGTCGGAGACCGCGCCAATGCCGTGCCAGGAAACGGTTGTCATTGACTTGGGTGAGCGAAGCTACGCCATCGCGATTGGCCCTGGCCTGTTCGATACGCCTGCGACCTATACCGCGCTGCCTGCCGCCGCCGCTGCCCTCATCGTCACCAACACCACCGTAGCTCCGTTGTACGGTGACGCCTTGCGCACCGCACTGGCGCCGAAGTACGCGCAAGTGCACCTGGTGGTCCTGCCCGACGGTGAAGAACACAAAAACTGGCAGACCCTGAACCTGATTTTTGATGCCCTGCTGCAGCATGGTTGCGACCGCAAGACCGTGCTGTTCGCCCTGGGCGGCGGTGTTGTCGGCGACATGACGGGCTTTGCCGCCGCCAGCTACATGCGCGGTGTGCCCTTCGTACAGGTGCCCACCACGTTGCTGGCACAGGTCGATTCTTCGGTGGGGGGAAAGACAGCCATCAACCATCCGTTGGGCAAGAACATGATCGGCGCGTTCTACCAGCCGCAGTTGGTGGTGTGCGACCTGGCCACGCTCGATACCCTGCCGCCGCGCGAGCTCAGCGCTGGCCTGGCCGAAGTCATCAAGTACGGGCCGATTGCCGACATGGACTTCATGGCCTGGCTGGAAGAAAACATGGAGGCACTGCTGGCCCGCGACCGTACGGCGCTGGCGCATGCGGTGCGGCGCAGTTGCGAGATCAAGGCCTGGGTAGTGGGGCAGGACGAGCGCGAGGCCGGGCTGCGTGCCATTTTGAACTTTGGCCACACCTTTGGCCACGCCATCGAGGCGGGCATGGGCTACGGCGCATGGCTGCATGGCGAGGGTGTGGGTGCCGGCATGGTGATGGCGGCCGAGCTGTCGCGCCGGCTGGGCCTGGTGGACGACGCGTTTGCGGCGCGCTTGAGCGCGCTGGTGCAGCGTGCTGGGTTACCCCTGCGTGGGCCGGTGCTGGACGCTGGGGACAATGCCGGCCGCTACCTGGAGCTGATGCGCGTGGACAAGAAATCCGAGGCGGGCGAAATCCGCTTCGTGCTGATCGACGGGCCAGGCCAGGCTTGCGTGCGCGCCGCGCCCGATGCGCTGGTGCGCGAGGTGATTGACGCCTGTTGCGCCGGGTGAGGCGCATGGATTGATTCTTATGGAAGAAATGGCCATTAATGTCATGGTTGCAAGCGTTTTTCATTAAAGCGCTAGAGGCCAATTTGATTCAAAACTCTTCTCTGGCGTGCTATGCCTGCGACCCTGCGCTGTCGCGCGGGCGCCGCTACCCCGAAGCTGCCGCGCCCACGCGCACCGACTACCAGCGCGACCGCGACCGTATCGTGCACTCGTCGGCGTTCCGTCGGCTGGTGTACAAAACCCAGGTTTTTCTGAACCACGAGGGCGATCTGTTTCGCACGCGGCTCACGCATTCGCTGGAGGTGGCCCAGCTGGGGCGCTCGATTGCGCGGTCCTTGTGCATCAACGAAGATCTGGTGGAGGCCATTTCGCTGGCCCATGATCTGGGCCACACCCCTTTCGGGCACGCCGGGCAGGACGCACTCAACGGCTGCATGCAGGCCCATGGCGGGTTCGAGCACAACCTGCAGAGCCTGCGGGTTGTGGACCAGCTGGAAGAGCGCTATCCCGACTACGACGGCATCAATCTCAGCTTCGAGACACGGGAGGGTGTGCTCAAGCATTGCTCGCAGTCCAATGCGCTGCGGCTGGAGGCCGCTGAACCGGATGGAGTGGGTGGACGATTTCTGCGCAGGGAACAGCCCAGCCTGGAGGCGCAGCTGTGCAATCTGGCCGATGAAATTGCCTACAACGCGCACGACATCGACGACGGTGTGCGTTCGGGTCTGATCACGCTGGCGCAATTGGCCGAGGTGGAGCTGTTTGACCGTTACCGCCGGGTGGCCGAAGCCGAGCACCCGCACCTGGTGGGTGCTGCGATGGAGCGGCGCCTGCTGTATGAAACCATCCGGCGCATGCTCAGTGCGCAGGTGTACGACGTGATTGATGCCACCCGTGCAGCGCTGGCCGATGCCGCGCCACGCAGTGTGGCCGATGTGCGCCGGGCCCCAGCGCTGGTGGGCTTCAGCGCCCCCATGCGGGCACAGTCCTCGGAGCTGAAGCGCTTTCTGTTCAAGAACCTCTACCGCCATCCGCAGGTGGGGGAGACCACCGGGCGCGCGCAGCGTGTGGTGACCGGGTTGTTTGCGGCTTACGTGTCCGAGCCCGGCGAGATGAAACCCCGCTTTACCCGCCAGGCCATGGAGGGCGAACCTTCGGTGCGTGCCCGGGCGGTGGCCGATTTCATCGCCGGCATGACCGACCGCTTTGCAGCGCGTGAGCACGAGCGCCTTACCGGCCTGCGCTTGCTGGGCTGAGGTGCCGGGAGCGCGTCCGCTGCAGATGCCGTGGCAGCGGGCCGGTAAAATGGCACTCCCTTGTTGTCGCCTTTCGAATCCACCTGCCATGAACCTTGCCACCCCTGCGTCGCCCTCCGCGCCCTCAGAACGGGCCGACCTCGTGACGGCAGACATGGTGCGCTGGCTGGAGCGGGCGGTGATCGGGCTCAATCTGTGCCCCTTTGCCAAGGGCGTGCATGCCAAGGGGCAGGTTCACTATGTGGTGAGCGCCGCCACCGATACCGCAGCGCTGGCGCAGGACTTGCGGCGCGAGCTGGCCGATCTGGCCACAACCCCCGCGGAGGTGCGCGACACCACCTTGCTGATGGCGCCAGGCTGCCTGCAGGATTTTCTGGAATTCAACGATTTCCTCGACGTGGCCGAAGCTGTTCTCCAAGAGTTGGATCTCGATGGAACCCTGCAGATTGCCAGCTTTCATCCCCAGTTCCAGTTTGCCGGAACGGACGCGGACGATGTCACCAACTGCACCAACCGCGCGCCGTATCCCACCTTGCACCTGCTGCGCGAAGACAGCATTGACCGGGCGGTGCAGGCCTACCCCGAAGCGGAGGCCATCTATGAGCGCAACATGGAAGTGCTGGAGCAGCTGGGCATGACGGGCTGGCAGGCACTGGAGGTGGGGGCAAGTATGAGTACGACGGCTGCCGCATCGCCAACGCCCAAGGACCTGGCATGAAGGCCGCGCACCACAAGGCCGCCGTCAACGCGACCGGCAAGAATGCCCCTGCGGCCAGCGCTGAGCTGTCCGAGCTGCGCCCGGGCCAGTCCGTTGAGCTGCTGAAGGAACTGCACATCCTCACGCGCGAAGGGCGCTTGAACCAGGATTCACGGCGCAAGCTCAAGCAGGTGTACCACCTGTTCAACTTCATCGAACCCTTGCTGCAGGAGCTGTCGGAGGGCGGGCGCAGCCCCACGTTGGCCGACCATGGCGCGGGCAAGTCGTATCTGGGCTTCATCCTGTACGACCTGTATTTCAAGGCACTGGGGCGCGGCCACATCTATGGCATCGAGTGGCGTGCCGAGCTGGTCGAGAAATCGCGTGCGCTGGCCGAGCGGCTGGGGTTCGGGCGCATGTCCTTCCTGAATCTTTCGGTGGCCGCATCCACCGGCGCGGCGGAGCTGCCCGAACGCATCGACGTGGTGACCGCGCTGCACGCCTGTGATACTGCCACCGACGATGCCATTGCCTTCGGCCTGCAAAAGCAGGCGCGTGCCATGATCATCGTGCCCTGTTGCCAGGCTGAAATGGCGGCCTGTCTGCGCCAGGGCAAGGCGCTGCAACTGGCGCGCACGCCGCTGGCCGAGCTGTGGCGCCACCCGCTGCACACGCGCGAGCTGGGCAGCCAGGTGACGAATGTGCTGCGCTGCCTGCACCTGGAAGCCAGCGGCTACCAGGTCACGGTGACCGAACTGGTGGGCTGGGAGCACAGCATGAAAAATGAACTGATCATCGCGCGCCATACCGGTCAGAAAAAGCGCAGCGCCCAGGAGCGGCTGCGCGCCATCCTGCGGGAGTTCGGTCTGGAGCAGGCGATGGGCGCGCGGTTCGGGTTGCCAGCGGATGGTATCGCCGTGCCGCAGGGCTGATCCGAGCCCCCCTCTTTAATGGGGGTCAGACTCCCATTAAGATTCAGGCTCCGTCATTTTCAGAAGCCCGCCATGGCCCGTTTGCCCCGTCTCACGCTTGCGGGCTATCCGCACCACATCATCCAGCGCGGCAACAACCGCCAGGTGATTTTTGTCGACCGGCAGGACTTCGAGACCATGCTGGCGCTGCTGGCCGAGAACGCGCAGAAGTTTGCCGTGGCCATCCACGCCTATGTGCTGATGGACAACCACTTTCACCTGCTGGCCACGCCGGCCACGGCCGAGGCGCTGCCGCTGATGATGCAGGCCGTGGGGCGCAGTTACGTGCGCTATTTCAATCAGCGCCATGGCCGCAGCGGCACGCTGTGGGAGGGACGCTACCGCTCCACCCTGATCGAGAGTGAGCGCTACCTGCTGGCCTGCATGGTCTATATCGACCTGAACCCGGTGCGCGCCGGCATGGTGGCGCAGCCGGGCGCCTGGCCCTGGTCCAGCCATGCCCATTGCCTGGGGCAACGCATCGACAAACTGGTCACGCCGCATGCCTTGTACTGGGCACTGGGCAACACGCCGTTTGCACGCGAGGCAGCTTACGCCGCGCTGGTGCAGGCGGGGGTTGGCAGCGGAGAGCAGGCGGCGCTGACCGATGCGGCGCTGCGTGGATGGGCGCTGGGTGATGCGGATTTCGTGGCGGAGCTGCAAAAAAAATCTCTCCGCAGAGTTACGAAAACCAAGCCAGGGCGGCCCAAACTGGCCGGAAAGTTACCAGCCAATTAAGTCTCCAGTGATTGACGCATCAGTGCAAAACGCTATCAAATTAAATATGTCCCTTATTTAATTTGCTTCCACTTTCATTGGATTTAATTGGAGTCTGACCCCAAATATTGTGCTTGCCTGAATATGTTGCAATGCACTAATCTTGCGGTCCCTGCGAAAAACTTGAGGAGTGCGCCATGACCACGGCTGCCGAGATCCAGCATCTGCAACAACACGGTTTGTATTCATCGGGCAACGAACACGACGCCTGCGGCCTCGGTTTTGTGGCCCACATCAAGGGCATCAAGCGCCACGACATCGTGACGCAGGCCCTGAAGATCCTGGAAAATATCGACCACCGTGGCGCGGTGGGTGCCGACCCGCTGATGGGTGATGGCGCAGGCATCCTGATCCAGATCCCCGACGCGCTCTACCGCGAAGAAATGGCCAAGCAGGGCGTGACCCTGCCAGCGGCGGGTGAGTACGGTGTCGGCATGATCTTCCTGCCCAAGGAACACGCTTCCCGCCTGGCTTGCGAGCAGGAGATGGAGCGCGCCATCAAGGCCGAAGGCCAGGTGCTGCTGGGCTGGCGCGATGTGCCGGTGAATGTGGACATGCCCATGTCGCCCACCGTGCGCAAGAAGGAGCCCATCCTGCGCCAGGTCTTCATCGGCCGAGGCAACGATGTGATCGTGCAGGACGCGCTGGAGCGCAAGCTGTACGTGATCCGCAAGACGGCCAGCGCCAACATCCAGGCGCTCAAGCTCAAGCACAGCAAGGAATACTACGTTCCATCCATGTCCAGCCGCACCGTGGTCTACAAGGGCCTGCTGCTGGCCGACCAGGTGGGTGTGTATTACAAGGACCTGTCGGACGAGCGTTGCATCTCGGCTATCGGCCTGGTGCACCAGCGTTTCTCCACCAACACCTTCCCCGAGTGGCCTTTGGCCCATCCCTACCGCTACGTGGCGCACAACGGTGAAATCAACACCGTCAAGGGCAACTACAACTGGATGAAGGCGCGCGAAGGCGTGATGGCCTCGCCCGTGCTGGCGGCCGACCTGCAAAAGCTCTACCCCATCAGCTTTGCCGACCAGTCCGACACCGCCACGTTCGACAACTGCCTCGAACTGCTCACCATGGCCGGCTACCCCATCAGCCAGGCCGTGATGATGATGATCCCCGAACCCTGGGAGCAGCACACCACCATGGACGAGCGCCGCCGCGCCTTCTATGAGTACCACGCCGCCATGCTGGAGCCCTGGGACGGCCCGGCCTCCATCGTGTTCACCGACGGCCGCCAGATCGGCGCCACGCTGGACCGCAACGGCCTGCGTCCCTCGCGCTACTGCATCACCGATGACGACCTGGTCATCATGGGTTCGGAATCTGGCGTGCTGCCCATCCCCGAGAACAAGATCGTGCGCAAGTGGCGCCTGCAGCCCGGCAAGATGTTCCTGATCGACCTGGAGCAGGGCCGCATGATCGATGACGATGAGCTGAAAGCCAACGTCGTCAACACCAAGCCCTACAAGCAGTGGATCGAGAACCTGCGCATCAAGCTCGACAGCATCGAAGCCGGTGCCGGGGCCTCCGCGCCACAAGTGGCTGACCTGCCGCTGCTGGACCGCCAGCAGGCCTTCGGCTACACGCAGGAAGACATCAAGTTCCTGATGGCGCCCATGGCCAAGAACGGCGAGGAGGGCATTGGCTCCATGGGCAACGACAGCCCGCTGGCCGTGCTCTCGGGCAAGAACAAGCCGCTGTACAACTACTTCAAGCAGCTGTTCGCCCAGGTGACCAACCCGCCGATCGACCCGATCCGTGAGGCCATCGTGATGTCGCTCAACAGCTTCATCGGTCCCAAGCCCAACCTGCTGGACATCAACCAGGTCAACCCGCCGATGCGGCTCGAAGTGAGCCAGCCCGTGCTCGACTTTGCCGGCATGGCCAAGCTGCGCGACATCGAGCGCCACACGAACGGCAAGTTCAAGAGCGCCACCATCGATATCACCTACCCGCTGAGCTGGGGCCGTGAAGGTGTCGAGGCCAAGCTGGCCTCGCTGTGCGCGCAGGCGGTGGACGCCATCAAGGGCGGCGCCAACATCCTCATCATCAGCGACCGCGCCGTGAGCGCCACGCAGGTGGCCATCCCCGCGCTGCTGGCGCTGTCAGCCATCCACCAGCACCTGGTGGGCGCGGGCCTGCGCACCACGGCCGGCCTGGTGGTCGAAACGGGCACCGCCCGCGAAGTGCACCATTTCGCCGTGCTGGCCGGCTACGGCGCCGAGGCCGTGCACCCCTACCTGGCCATGGAAACCCTGGCCGAGATGCACAAGGAACTGGGCGGCGACCTGTCGGCCGACAAGGCCATCTACAACTATGTCAAGGCCATCGGCAAGGGCCTGTCCAAGATCATGTCCAAGATGGGCGTGAGCACCTACATGAGCTACTGCGGCGCCCAGTTGTTCGAGGCCATCGGCCTGAACACGGACACCGTGGGCAAGTATTTCACCGGCACCGCCAGCCGCGTGGAAGGCATCGGCGTGTTCGAGATCGCCGAAGAAGCCATCCGCATGCACAAGGCGGCCTTTGGTGACGACCCCGTGCTCGAAACCATGCTGGACGCGGGCGGCGAATACGCCTGGCGCGCCCGGGGTGAAGAGCACATGTGGAGCCCCGACGCGATTGCCAAGCTGCAGCACAGCACCCGCGCCAACAACTGGAACACGTACAAGGAATACGCCCAGATCATCAACGACCAGAGCAAGCGCCACATGACGCTGCGCGGCCTGTTCGAGTTCAAGATCGACCCCTCCAAGGCGATCCCGATCGACGAAGTCGAGCCCGCCAAGGAAATCGTCAAGCGCTTTGCCACTGGCGCCATGTCGCTGGGCTCCATCTCCACCGAGGCGCATGCCACCCTGGCCGTGGCCATGAACCGCATCGGCGGCAAGAGCAACACGGGCGAAGGCGGTGAGGACGCTGCGCGCTACCGCAATGAACTCAAGGGCATCCCGATCAAGAAGGGCGATACCTTGAAGAGCGTGATCGGCGCCGAGAACGTCGAGGTCGATCTGCCTTTGCAGGACGGCGACTCGCTGCGCAGTCGCATCAAGCAGGTGGCCTCGGGCCGCTTCGGTGTGACGGCCGAATACCTGTCGTCGGCCGACCAGATCCAGATCAAGATGGCCCAGGGCGCCAAGCCCGGCGAAGGCGGCCAGCTGCCCGGCGGCAAGGTGTCCAACTACATCGGCAAGCTGCGCCACAGCGTACCCGGTGTGGGCCTGATCTCGCCCCCGCCGCACCACGACATCTATTCGATCGAGGACCTGGCCCAGCTGATCCACGATCTGAAGAACGTCGCGCCGCATGCCGGCATCAGCGTCAAGCTGGTGTCCGAAGTGGGCGTGGGCACCATCGCTGCGGGCGTGGCCAAGTGCAAGAGCGACCACGTGGTGATCGCGGGCCATGACGGCGGCACGGGCGCATCGCCCTGGTCGTCCATCAAGCACGCGGGCGGCCCCTGGGAAATCGGCCTGGCCGAAACCCAGCAGACCCTGGTGCTGAACCGCCTGCGCGGCCGCATCCGCGTGCAGGCCGACGGCCAGATGAAGACCGGCCGCGACGTCGCCATCGGCGCGCTGCTGGGCGCCGACGAGTTCGGCTTTGCCACCGCTCCGCTGGTGGTCGAGGGCTGCATCATGATGCGCAAATGCCACCTCAACACCTGCCCCGTGGGCGTGGCCACGCAGGACCCAGCGCTGCGCAAGAAGTTCTCGGGCAAGCCCGAGCATGTGGTGAACTACTTCTTCTTCATTGCCGAAGAAGTGCGCCAGATCATGGCCCAGCTGGGCATCCGCAAGTTCGACGACCTGATCGGCCGTACCGACCTGCTCGACATGCGCCAGGGCCTGGAACACTGGAAGGCCCGTGGCCTGGACTTTGGCCGCCTGTTCGCGCAGCCCAACGTGCCCGCCGACGTGCCGCGCTTCCATGTGGATGTGCAAGACCACAACATCGGGCACACGCTGGACCGCAAGCTCATCGAGCGCAGCCAGCCTGCCATCGAAAAGGGCGAGCGCGTGCAGTTCATCGAAGTGGCGCGCAACGTGAACCGCTCCGTGGGCGCCATGCTCTCGGGCGCGGTGACCCGCGTGCACCCCGAAGGCCTGCCCGACGACACCATCCGCATCCAGCTCGAAGGCACGGGCGGCCAGTCGTTCGGCGCCTTCCTCACGCGCGGCATCACGCTGTACCTGATCGGCGACGCCAACGACTACACGGGCAAGGGCCTGTCGGGCGGCCGCGTCATCGTGCGTCCCAGCATCGACTTCCGCGGCGACACGGTGCGCAACACCATCGTGGGCAACACGGTGATGTACGGTGCCACCGCGGGGGAGTCCTTCTTCAGCGGCGTGGCAGGCGAGCGCTTTGCCGTGCGCCTGTCCGGCGCCACCACCGTGGTGGAAGGCACGGGCGACCATGGTTGCGAGTACATGACGGGCGGCACCGTGGTGGTGCTCGGCAAGACCGGCCGCAACTTCGCCGCCGGCATGAGCGGCGGCGTCGCCTATGTGTACGACGAAGACGGCCAGTTCGACACCCGTTGCAACATGTCCATGGTCACGCTGGAGCGCATCCTGCCCTCGGCCGAACAGGAAGCCACGGTACCGCGCTCCATCTGGCACAACGACCAGACGGACGAAGCCCAGCTCAAGAAGCTGCTGGAAGACCACAACCGCTGGACGGGCAGCAAGCGCGCACGCGAGCTGCTCGACAACTGGGCCGCATCGCGCAGCAAGTTCGTCAAGGTTTTCCCGACCGAGTACAAGCGCGCGTTGTCTGAAATTTATGAACGAAAAGTGATGGAAGAGCAAGCTACGCCTGCGGTAGTAGCTACCAAAAAGGACGCGGTCCCGGCCAAGTAAGGCGGCATTGCAACCCTTTGCACACCATTCATAGACAAGGACACCGACATCATGGGAAAGACCACCGGCTTCATGGAATACGAGCGCATCGAAGAGGGCTACAAGCCCGTGCCCGAGCGCCTGAAGCACTACAAGGAATTCGTCATCGGCCTCGACGAGAGCCAGGCCAAGCTGCAGGGCGCGCGCTGCATGGACTGCGGCACGCCCTTCTGCAACAACGGCTGCCCGGTCAACAACATCATTCCGGACTTCAATGATCTGGTGTACCACGCCGACTGGAAGAGCGCGATCGAGGTGCTGCACAGCACCAACAACTTCCCCGAGTTCACCGGCCGCATCTGCCCCGCACCGTGCGAGGCAGCCTGCGTGCTCAACGTAAACGACGATGCCGTGGGCATCAAGTCCATCGAACACGCGATCATCGACCGTGCCTGGGCCGAAGGCTGGGTGCAGCCGCGCCCTGCCAAGCACCAGACGGGCAAGAAGGTGGCGGTGGTGGGTTCCGGGCCCGCAGGCCTGGCCGCCGCCCAGCAACTGGCCCGCGCAGGCCACAGCGTCACGCTGTTTGAAAAGAACGACCGCGTGGGCGGCCTGCTGCGCTACGGCATCCCCGACTTCAAGATGGAGAAGTCGCACATCGACCGCCGCGTCAAGCAGCTCGAAGCCGAAGGTGTGGTCATCCGCACCAGCGTGTTCGTAGGCGCTGCCAAGGATGGCCTGGGCAAGGACTCCAAGGTCACCAACTGGGCCAAGGAAACCGTCACGCCCGAGCAGCTGAACAAGGAGTTCGATGCCGTGCTGCTGACCGGCGGCGCTGAGCAGTCGCGCGACCTGCCGGTGCCGGGCCGCGAGCTCGATGGCATCCACTTTGCCATGGAGTTCCTGCCCCAGCAGAACAAGGTCAACGCGGGCGACAAGCTCAAGGGCCAGATCCTCGCCACGGGCAAGCATGTCATCGTGATCGGTGGCGGCGATACAGGCAGCGACTGCGTGGGTACCAGCAACCGCCACGGCGCGGCCAGCGTGACCCAGTTCGAGGTGATGCCCCAGCCCCCCGAGGTGGAAAACCGCCCCCTGACCTGGCCCTACTGGCCGCTCAAGCTGCGCACCAGCTCCAGCCACGAAGAAGGCTGCGTGCGTGAGTTCGCCATCTCCACCAAGGAGTTCACGGGCGAAAAGGGCAAGGTCAAGGGCCTGACCACCGTGCAGGTCGAGTTCAAGGACGGCAAGCTGGTCGAGATCGCCGGTACCGAAAAGCACTACCAGGCCGACCTGGTGCTGCTGGCCATGGGTTTTGTGAGCCCGGTGGCGCCCGTGCTCGATGCCTTTGGCGTGGACAAGGATGCGCGCGGCAACGCCCGCGCCACCACGGAGTTCGACGGCGGCTACGCCACCAATGTGCCCAAGGTGTTCGCCGCCGGCGATATCCGCCGCGGGCAGAGCCTGGTGGTCTGGGCGATCCGCGAAGGCCGCCAGGCGGCGCGTGCGGTGGACGAGTTCCTGATGGGCTACTCCGACCTGCCGCGCTGAGCGGGCCACCGCACCGGCCTTTCCAACGGCGCCCGCGGGCGCCGTTGGTGTTTGTATTGCTGCAATTTTAATAGCTTGAGGCGCTTGTCCAGTGCGCGCTGGTGCCATGCTTCGCTCGTTATCCCCAGGGTGGCGCATGGTGGCCAGGGTGCCGGCAGGCCGCATCGATGGGAGAATGCAGGGTTTTCCCGGGGCGTGAAACACTGCACCAGTGGTGGTGCATGCCCCCTCCGGCGTTGCCGTCCTGTCTGTTCTTTTTGAAAATCGTCACACCATGAAGAAAATTGCTGCTGTTGCTTTGCTGACCCTGGGCGCCGTACTGGCGGGATGCTCCAAGCAGGAGTCTGCCGCGCCCGCCGCCGCACCGGCGCCAGCCGCTGTCACCAAGATCGTCGTCGGCCTGGACGACAACTTCCCGCCCATGGGTTTTCGCAACGAGAAGAACGAACTGGTCGGTTTTGACATCGACATGGCCAGGGAGGCCGCCAAGCGCCTGGGCCTGGAAGTCGAATTCAAGCCCATCGACTGGAGCGCCAAGGAAGCCGAGCTGTCGGGCAAGCGCGTGGACGCGCTGTGGAACGGCCTGACCATCACCGAAGAGCGCAAGCAGAACATTGCGTTCACCGCGCCCTACATGGAGAACCACCAGATCATCGTGGTGCCTGCCAACTCCGCCATCAAGTCCAAGGCCGATCTGGCGGGCAAGGTGGTGGGCGCGCAGGAAGGCTCCAGCGCCGTCGATGCGATCAAGAAGGAGGACACCGTCTTTAAGTCGTTCAAGGAATTCAAGACCTTCGGCGACAACGTGACCGCCCTGATGGACCTGAGCACCGGCCGCCTGCAAGCCGTGGTGGTCGATGAGGTGGTGGGCCGCTACTACGTGGCCAAGAAGCCGGGCGACTACGCCGTGCTGGATGACAACTTCGGTACCGAGGAATATGGCGTGGGCCTGCGCAAGGACGACACCGAGCTGCACGGCAAGCTCGACAAGGCCCTGGCCGACATGAAGCAGGATGGTGCTGCCGCGAAAATTGCCGAGCAGTGGTTCGGCAAGAACATCATCAAGTAAGCTCCCTGCCATCAGGCCCGTGGCCCGCACCGGCAGCGCCCTTCATCGGCCTGCCGGTGTTTTTCGTTCACGCGACTGGAAGTCATTGCATGGACTACGTTCTCTCCCTCCTGGGGCCGCTGGCGCAGGGCGCCACAGTCACCCTGAAACTGTTTGCGATCACGCTGGCGCTGGCCGTGCCGCTGGGGCTGTTGCTGGCGCTGGCGCGGGTGTCGCATGTCAAGCCGTTGTCGGCGGCGGTGAATGGCTACATCTGGCTCATGCGGGGCACGCCGCTCATGCTGCAGATGCTGTTCATCTACTTTGCGCTGCCCTTCGTGCCGGTGATCGGGGTGCGCCTGCCCGACTTTCCGGCTGCCGTGGCGGCTTTTGCGCTGAACTACGCAGCCTACTTCGCCGAAATCTTCCGTGCGGGTATCCAGTCGGTGGACCGGGGCCAGTACGAGGCCGGCAAGGTGCTGGGCATGAACTACGGCCAGACCATGCGCCGCATCGTGCTGCCGCAGATGGTGCGCAGCATTCTGCCGCCCATGAGCAACGAGACTATCACCCTGGTCAAGGACACGTCCCTCATCTACGTGCTGGCCCTGAACGACCTGCTGCGTGCCGCGCGCGGCATCGTGCAGCGCGACTTCACCACCACGCCCTTCATCGTGGCCGCGGCCTTTTACCTGCTCATGACCCTGTTGCTTACCTGGGGTTTCCAGCGCCTGGAGAAACGCTATGCCAAGTACGACCAGTGACGCCGCGCCCATGATCGAGGCGCGCGACGTGCGCAAGCGCTTTGGCCACAACGAGGTGCTGCGCGGCGTGTCGCTGCGGGTAGCGCCCGGCGAGGTGGTGGCCATCATCGGCCCCTCGGGCTCGGGCAAGAGCACCTTTTTGCGCTGCCTGAATCACCTTGAAACCATCGACAGCGGCCATGTCGCCATCGAAGGCGAGGCGCTCGCCACCACCGATGCCCAGGGCCGCTGTACCTATGTGCCCGACGCCGAACTGCGCCGCATCTGCGCCAAGACCGGCATGGTGTTCCAGCACTTCAACCTGTTCCCGCACCTCACGGTGCTGGAGAACCTCATCGAGGCGCCGATGGTGGTGCAGGGCCTGGCGCGCGACGCTGCAGTAGCCCGCGCCGAGGCGCTGCTGGCCAAGGTGGGCCTGTCCCCGAAGCGCGACAACTACCCCGCGCGCCTGTCGGGCGGGCAAAAGCAGCGCGTGGCCATTGCGCGCGCGCTGTGCATGCAGCCCGACATCATGCTGTTCGACGAACCCACCTCCGCGCTCGACCCCGAGCTCACCGGCGAGGTGCTGCGCACCATGCGCGAACTGGCCGAGGAGCACATGACCATGCTGGTGGTCACCCACGAGATGGGTTTTGCACGCGAGGTGGCCCACACGGTGGCTTTCATGGACCAGGGCGAGCTGGTGGCAGCGCGTGCGGCGGGGGAGTTCTTTGCCGATCCAGGGCATGAGCGGGCGCGGGCGTTTTTGCAGCACATGCTGTGACTATGGGATGGAATGGGAATTTTTCCTTGCCTGGCAAGCGGTAGTAGCTATGGTTTTTATGGTTTTTGCTCGTTTTTCTGCTCCGGCCTGTCCCGCTACAGCACGCGCCAGGTCCCGCAAGGTGGGCCACGGTGGGCGCGCGTGCAACGAATTTTTTATAACCGTCAAGCATAGGCAAGCGTCACTTGCATGCCACAGGTTTTAACGATCGGCTGGGCAGTACTGAGGGGTTTCCCCTATGATGCGGGTCCTGCTGTCAGGGTCCCGGCCCTCGACGGCGTTTTTTGTTCTGCACCATGCCATCCAACGATTCATCGGCTGCCAGCGCGCTGGCGGAACTGCGCAACGTCACCTTCGGGTACGGCGAGCGCGTGATCCTGCGCGACCTGTCGTTGAAGATTCCGCGTGGCAAGGTCACGGCGCTCATGGGTGCTTCGGGTGGCGGCAAGACCACGGTGCTGCGCCTCATCGGCGGCCAGTACCGGGCGCAGCAGGGCGAAGTGCTGTTCGATCGGCAGGATGTGGGGCGCATGGATGCGGCGGGCCTGTATGCGGCGCGCCGGCGCATGGGCATGCTGTTCCAGTTTGGTGCCCTGTTCACCGATCTGAATGTGTTCGATAACGTGGCGTTTCCGCTGCGTGAGCACACCGACCTGTCGGATGCGCTGGTGCGCGACATCGTGCTCATGAAGCTCCATGCCGTGGGTCTGCGCGGTGCGCGCGACCTGATGCCCAGCCAGATATCCGGGGGCATGGCGCGGCGCGTGGCCCTGGCCCGGGCGATTGCGCTGGACCCCGAGCTGGTCATGTACGACGAGCCCTTTGCCGGGCTCGACCCCATTTCGCTGGGCACGGCCGCGCAACTCATCCGGCAGCTCAATGACGCCATGGGGCTCACCACCATCCTCGTGTCGCACGACCTCGAAGCCACCTTTGCCCTGGCCGACCATGTGGTCATCCTGGGCGCCGGCGTGGTGGCGGCCCAGGGCACCCCCGATGAAGTGCGCGCCAGCACCGATCCGCTGGTGCACCAGTTTGTCAACGCGCTGCCCACGGGCCCGGTGCCCTTCCATTACCCGGGGCCCACGGTGGCGAGCGACTTTGGTCCGGTGCAAGGGAGGTCGGCATGAGTTGGTGGCGTCCTTCCGATGTGGGCCTGGCCGTGCGCAGCCAGCTGGCGGATGCGGGGCAGGCGGCGCGCCTGTTCTGGCAGCTGATACGCCAGGTTCCGGCGGCCGTGCAGCGCCCTGGACTGGTGCGCGACCAGGTGCATTTCCTGGGCAATTATTCGCTGGCCATCATTGCGGTGTCCGGCCTGTTCGTGGGCTTTGTGATGGCGCTGCAGGGCTATTACACGCTGCAGGATTTTGGTTCGACCGAGGCGCTGGGCCAGCTGGTGGCGCTGAGCCTGCTGCGCGAGCTGGGGCCGGTCATCACCGCCTTGCTGTTTGCCGGGCGCGCTGGCACCTCGCTCACGGCCGAGATCGGCCTGATGCGCGCGGGTGAGCAATTGAGCGCCATGGAAATGATGGCCGTGGACCCCGTGCGCCGCATCCTGGTGCCCCGTTTCTGGGCGGGTGTCATCGCCATGCCCCTGCTGTCGCTGGTGTTCAATGCCGTGGGCGTGGTGGGCGGCTGGATCGTGGCCGTGCCCATGATCGGCCTGGACGGCGGGGCATTCTGGAGCCAGATGCAGGGCGGCGTGGATGTTTTCAGTGACCTGGGCAACAGCGTCATCAAGAGCCTGGTGTTTGGTTTTACCGTGACCTTCGTGGCGCTGCTGCAGGGCTACACGGCCAAGCCGACGCCGGAAGGGGTTTCGCGCGCCACTACGCGCACCGTGGTGATGGCCTCGCTGGCGGTGCTGGCGCTGGACTTCCTCCTCACGGCCATGATGTTCAGTATCTGACGCGGGCGCAGCCGGCGTGACAAGGAAAGCACGATGCAACAATCCAAAAACGATCTCTGGGTAGGCCTGTTTGTGATGCTGGGGGCGGCCGCGCTGGTGTTTCTGGCGCTGCAGTCGGCCAATCTGCTGCACCTGAACTTTCAGACCGGCTATCGCGTGACCGCGCGTTTCGACAACATTGGCGGCCTCAAGCCCAAGGCGGCGGTGCGCAGTGCCGGCGTGGTGGTCGGGCGTGTGGAGTCGATCACGTTTGACGACAAGACCTTCCAGGCGCGTGTGACGCTGGAACTGGACAAGCAGTATGCTTTCCCCAAGGACAGTTCCCTGAAGATCCTGACCAGCGGCCTGCTGGGTGAGCAATACATCGGTATCGAGGCAGGTGCCGACGAAAACAACCTGGTGGCGGGTGACAGCCTCACCGCCACCCAGTCGGCCGTGGTTCTGGAAAACCTGATTGGACAGTTTCTTTACAGCAAGGCGGAAGAGGGCGGCAAGCCGTCGGGCGCAGGTAGCAAAAAATGATGATGTGGACGACTGCGGGCTTCGCTCGCCATGATGGACAGCCCCGGTTTGCCCGCGCTACATTGAGCGGGTGCGCCCTGGTGCTGGGGGCTGTGCTGCTGGCCGGATGTGCCAGCGGGCCGGGCGCCCATCCCCGGGATCCGCTGGAGCCCTACAACCGCAGCATGACCCGGTTCAACGACAGCGTGGACGAAGCGGTCCTGAAACCCGTGGCCACGGCCTACAAGGATGTCGTTCCCTCCCCCGTGCGCACGGGGGTGAACAACTTTTTCGGCAACCTGGGGGATGTCTGGTCGTTTGTGAACAGCGTCCTGCAGTTGCACCCCGAAGAGGCGATGTCCAGCCTGGTGCGCTTCAACGTCAACACGGTGTTTGGTCTGGGCGGGCTGCTCGATATCGCCACGGAGATGGGAGTGGACCGCAACCGGCAGGACTTCGGTCTCACGCTGGGGCGCTGGGGCGTACCCACGGGGCCTTATCTGGTGCTGCCGCTGCTGGGACCCTCCACGGTGCGCGACACTGCGGCATTGCCCGTGGACATGCAGGGCAACCTGCTCGGCCAGTGGGATTCGGTGGCTGCGCGCAATTCACTGTATGCCTTGCGGGCGGTGGATACCCGGGCCAGCCTGTTGGGGGCCGGGGCCGTGCTGGAAGGTGCTGCGCTCGACAAATACAGTTTCACGCGGGACGTGTTTCTGCAGAGGCGCGCTCTGCGCTCGGGTGCCCAGGAAGCCGACGGGAACGACGACAGCGGCGGTGTGCTGCCGCCAGAACCCGACCAGTGAGCGCGGGCGTTGTTGCGGGAGGTTGCAACTGCTTGCAACCTCGCAACACAACGATGCATGGCGTACACCGCGTGCCACCACAATGAATTGACCGGCGACACCGTCGCCCGATGGAGAGAAGACCCACATGATGAATCGACGCAACCTGGGCCGCATGGCCGCAACACTGGCGGTGACCAGTTCCATGGGGATGCACTGGGCGGCTTTCGCTGCCGACGAGGCACCTGATGCGTTGATCAAGCGCCTGTCCCTCGAAGTGATGGGTAGCGTTCGCGGCGACAAGGCCATCCAGGCCGGCGACATCAACAAGGTGATCGCCCTGGTGGACAAGGTGATCATGCCCAACGTGAATTTCCGGCGCATGACGGCGGCTGCCGTGGGTCCGGGCTGGCGCCAGGCCAGCCCCGAGCAGCAAAAGCGCCTGCAGGAAGAGTTCAAGGTGCTGCTGGTGCGCACCTATGCGGGCGCTCTGGCCCAGGTGAACGACCAGACCATTGCCATCAAGCCCCTGCGTGCTGCGGCCGATGACAAGGATGTGCTGGTGCGCACCGAGATCACGGGCCGTGGTGATCCGATACAGCTCGATTACCGGCTGGAAAAAACCCCGGGTGTCGGTGCGGGCTGGAAAATCTACAACCTCAACGTGCTGGGCGTGTGGCTGGTGGAAACCTACCGCGGCCAGTTCGCCACCGAGATCAATGCGCGCGGGGTGGATGGCCTCATCGAGGCGCTGGTCGCACGCAACAAGAACAATGCCGCCAAGGGCTGACAGCGAGACCCCGCGCATGCTGGTGCTTCCCTCCGAGCTCACCCACCGCCAGGCCAGCGGCTGCCTGCGCATGCTGGTGCAAGGGCTCCAGGTTCTCAAGGGGCCCGAGGTGGTGGTGGATGCCAGCGCGCTGGCCGTGTTCGACACCTCCGCGCTGGCGGTGCTGCTGGAGTGCCGGCGCGAAGCGCTGGCAGACCGCAAGGCTTTTGTGGTCAGGGGCCTGCCTGCAGCCCTGGTCGGCATGGCCGGGCTGTACGGCGTGGACGACTTGCTGCAGGTGGCCGGCTGAGCTGGGTGCCGGCCCGCAAGGCCGGCAATGCCCTCGGGCGGCGGGTGCTGTTGGTCTGAACGTGGCAGCTCGCGGGCCAAGGCCTTAAAATCAAAGGTTCCATGCCTGCAGTCTCCTTCCAAGCCATCTCCAAGACCTTTGTCACCCTCAAAGGGCCCTTCCAGGCACTGAACCAGGTCAGCCTGGACATCGAGGAAGGCGAATTCTTCGGCCTCCTCGGCCCCAACGGTGCCGGAAAAACCACCCTCATCAGCATATTGGCGGGCCTGGCGCGCGCTACCCAGGGCAGGGTGCTGGTGCAGGGCAGCGATGTGCAGTCCGACTTTGCCGAGGCCCGGCGCAAGCTGGGCGTGGTGCCCCAGGAACTGGTGTTTGATCCGTTCTTCAATGTGCGCGAGGCGCTGCGATTCCAGTCGGGCTACTTCGGCGTGAAGAACAACGACGCCTGGATCGACGAACTGCTGGCCAACCTGGGCCTGGCCGACAAGGCCAATGCCAACATGCGCCAGCTCTCGGGTGGCATGAAGCGGCGCGTGCTGGTGGCGCAGGCGCTGGTGCACAAGCCGCCCATCATCGTGCTCGACGAGCCCACGGCCGGCGTGGACGTGGAGCTGCGCCAGACCCTGTGGCATTTCGTCGCCCGCCTGAACAAGGAAGGCCACACCGTGCTGCTGACCACCCATTACCTCGAAGAGGCCGAGGCCCTGTGCGGCCGCATCGCCATGCTCAAGGCGGGGCGGGTGGTGGCGCTCAACCGCACCAGCGAGTTGCTCAAGACGGCCTCAGGCAGTGTGCTGCAGTTCAAGACCGACGCCTTGTTGCCGCCGTCCCTGGCCCTCCTGGCGCGGGTCACGGGCCGCATCGTGCAACTGCCCGCACACGATGCGGCGGAAATCGAAAGCCACCTGGCCGCCCTGCGCGTGGCCGGTGTGGAGGTGCAGGACATGGAAATCCGCAGGCCGGACCTGGAAGACGTGTTCCTGCAGGTCATGTCGGGAACGTCGGCCTCGAACATTCCGCTGTCGGAGGTGGCACTGTGACCGGCTGGCAAACCCTGTTCTACAAAGAAGTGCTGCGCTTCTGGAAGGTCAGCTTCCAGACCGTGGCCGCGCCCGTGCTCACGGCCGTGCTGTACCTGCTGATCTTTGGCCATGTGCTCGAAGGCCATGTGAAGGTGTACGACCGCATCAGCTACACCGCCTTCCTGGTGCCCGGTCTGGTGATGATGAGCGTGCTGCAGAACGCCTTTGCCAACAGCTCGTCGAGTCTGATCCAGAGCAAGATCATGGGCAGCCTGGTGTTTGTGCTGCTCACGCCGCTGTCGCACTGGGCCTGGTTTCTGGCCTATGTGGGCTCGTCGGTGGTGCGCGGGCTGGTGGTGGGGTTGGGGGTGTTCATCGTCACCCTGGTGTTTGCGCGGCCGGAGTTTGCGGCGCCGCTGTGGATCTTCGTCTTTGCGTTCCTGGGCGCAGCGCTGCTGGCCACGCTGGGGCTGATTGCAGGCCTGTGGGCCGACAAGTTCGACCAGCTGGCCGCGTTCCAGAACTTCGTGGTCGTGCCCATGACCTTCCTGTCGGGCGTGTTCTATTCCATCCAGTCGCTGCCACCGTTCTGGCAGACCGCGAGCCATCTCAATCCGTTCTTCTACATGATCGACGGCTTCCGCTATGGCTTCTTCGGCCAGAGCGATACCTCGCCCTGGCTCAGCCTTGGCATCGTGGGCATGGCCTGGCTGGCCGTGAGTGCCTTGGCCGTGCACCTGCTGCGCACCGGCTACAAGATTAGAAATTGACAGAGAACCGACCATGACTGCAGACCAGCTCAAAGACATCATCGCCGCGGGCCTGGCCTGCGACCACATCACGCTCGAAGGCGATGGCCGCCACTGGTATGCCACCATCGTTTCGGTCGAATTCGAGGGCAAGCGCGCCATCCAGCGCCACCAGCGCGTGTACGCCACGCTGGGCGCCAAATTGGCCACCGACGAGGTGCATGCGCTGTCGATGAAAACCTTCACCCCCGCAGAATGGGCGGCGCAGGGGCAGTGACGCTGTTGCCCTGTCAGCTCATTTATTGATAGCTTCTGGCGCCTGATGGATAGGCGCTAGAAGCCATTTTCTTCATATTTCTGGTTTTTCGAGATGGACAAACTCCTGATCCGCGGTGGTCGCCCCCTCAATGGCGAGGTGCTGGTGTCTGGCGCCAAGAACGCCGCCCTGCCGGAGTTGTGCGCCGCGCTGCTCACGGCAGAGCCCGTGACCCTGCTCAACGTGCCCCAGCTGCAGGATGTGAGCACCATGCTCAAGCTCATCCGCAACATGGGAGTGTCAGCCGAGCGTTCACAGGATGGCACCGTGCGCATTGATGCCGGTGGCCTCAACACGCCCGAAGCCCCCTACGAGCTGGTCAAGACCATGCGCGCCTCGGTGCTGGCCCTGGGCCCGCTGCTGGCCCGCTTTGGCGAGGCCACGGTGTCTCTGCCTGGCGGCTGCGCCATCGGTTCGCGCCCGGTCGACCAGCACATCAAGGGCCTGGCCGCCATGGGCGCCGAGATCGTGGTCGAGCACGGCTACATGATCGCCAAGCTGCCCGCGGGCTGGACGCGCCTGAGGGGCGCGCGCATCACCACCGACATGGTCACGGTGACGGGCACCGAAAACTTCCTCATGGCCGCTGCGCTGGCCGAAGGCGAGACCGTGCTCGAAAACGCCGCGCAGGAGCCCGAAATTTCCGACCTGGCCGAGATGCTGATCGCCATGGGCGCCAGGATCGAAGGGCACGGCACCAGCCGCATCCGCATCCAGGGTGTGGACCAGCTGCACGGCTGCACGCACCGCGTGGTGGCCGACCGCATCGAGGCCGGCACCTTCTTGTGCGCCGTGGCGGCCACGGGCGGTGATGTGGTGCTGCGCCATGGCCGCGCAGACCACCTGGATGCGGTCATCGAAAAGCTGCGCGAAGCCGGTGCCACCGTGCAGGCGGTGGACGGCGGCATCCGCGTGCACAGCGCGGGCGGCGCCACGCTCAAGGCCCAGGGTTTTCGCACCACCGAATACCCGGGTTTCCCCACCGACATGCAGGCCCAGTTCATGGCGCTCAACTGCATTGCGCAGGGCACGGCCACGGTGACCGAAACGATTTTTGAAAACCGCTTCATGCACGTCAACGAGCTGGTGCGTCTGGGGGCCAGGATCCAGGTCGATGGCAAGGTGGCGGTGATCGAAGGCCTGGCTTCCACGTCCGCGCGCCTGTCGGGCGCCACCGTGATGGCCACCGACCTGCGGGCCTCGGCCAGCCTGGTCATTGCCGGCCTGGTGGCCGACGGCGAAACCGTGGTGGACCGCATTTACCACCTCGACCGGGGCTACGACTGCATGGAAGCCAAGCTGCGCGGCCTTGGCGCTGACATTGAGAGAATGAAAGCATGAGCATGATCACCCTGGCGCTCTCCAAGGGCCGCATCTTCGACGAAACCCTGCCCCTGCTGGCCGCCGCCGGCATCGAGGTGCTGGAAGATCCCGAAAAATCGCGCAAACTCATCCTGCCCACCAACCAGCCCGATGTGCGCGTGGTGCTGGTGCGCGCCACCGATGTGCCCACCTATGTCGAATATGGCGGCGCCGATCTGGGCGTGACGGGCAAGGACACCCTGATCGAGCATGGTGGCCAGGGCCTGTACCAGCCGCTCGACCTGCGCATTGCCAAGTGCCGCGTGAGCGTGGCCGTGCGCGATGATTTCGACTACGCCCAGGCCGTCCAAAAGGGCTCACGCCTGAAGGTGGCCACCAAGTACACCAGCATTGCCCGCGACTTCTTTGCGAGCAAGGGCGTGCATGTGGACATGGTCAAGCTCTATGGCAGCATGGAACTGGCGCCCCTCATCGGCCTGTCCGATGCCATCGTCGATCTGGTCTCCACCGGCAACACGCTCAAGGCCAACCACCTTGTTGAGGTCGAGCGCATCATGGACATCAGCTCGCACCTGGTGGTCAACCAGGCGGCGCTCAAGCTCAAGCAGGCGCCGCTGCGCCGCATCATCGATGCGTTTGCCTCGGCCATCCCTGCGCCAAAGAACTGAAACCTCCACCGCATCAAACTATGACTTTGGTAGCTGCTCCCATCCGTCTGTCAACCGCTGCAGCCACTTTTGAGGCTGATTTTGCAGCCCGCCTGCACTGGTCTGCCGATACCGACGCGGCCATCGAGCAGCGCGTGGCCGACATCCTGGCCGATGTGCAGCAGCGCGGCGATGCGGCGGTGCTGGAGTACACCGCCCGCTTCGACGGCCTCTCGGCGCCGGGCATGGCGGCACTGGAGCTGACGCAGGTCGAACTCAAGGCCGCGTTCGACGCCATTCCCACCGTGCAGCGCGCCGCCTTGCAGGCGGCCGCCGCTCGCGTGCGCAAGTACCACGAAGCGCAGAAGAAAGCCTCTGGCGAGAGCTGGAGCTACCGCGACGAAGACGGCACGCTGCTGGGCCAGAAGGTCACGCCGCTCGACCGTGTGGGCATCTACGTGCCCGGTGGCAAGGCGGCTTATCCGAGCAGCGTGCTGATGAACGCCATCCCCGCCCATGTGGCCGGTGTGGGCGAGATCATCATGGTGGTGCCCACCCCCAGGGGCGAGAAAAACGCCCTGGTGCTGGCCGCAGCCTATGTGGCCGGCGTCACACGTGCCTTCACCATCGGCGGCGCGCAGGCCGTGGCGGCGCTGGCCTACGGCACGGCCACGGTGCCGAAGGTGGACAAGATCACCGGCCCCGGCAATGCCTACGTGGCCAGCGCCAAGAAGCGCGTGTTCGGCACCGTGGGCATCGACATGATCGCCGGCCCCAGCGAAATCCTGGTGCTGGCCGACGGCAGCACGCCCGCCGACTGGGTGGCCATGGACCTCTTCAGCCAGGCCGAACACGACGAGCTGGCTCAAAGCATCCTGCTGTGCCCCGACTCCGCCTACCTCGACGCTGTGCAGCGCGAGATCGACCGCCTGCTGCCCACCATGCCGCGCGCCGAGATCATCGCCAAAAGCCTCACCGGCCGCGGCGCGCTGATCCACACGCGCAGCATGGAAGAGGCCTGCGCCATCAGCAACCGCATCGCGCCCGAGCACCTGGAAGTGAGCAGCCGCGACCCGCACCGCTGGGAGCCCCTGCTGCGCCACGCGGGCGCCATCTTCCTGGGCGCCTACACATCCGAGAGCCTGGGCGACTACTGCGCCGGCCCCAACCATGTGCTGCCCACCAGCGGCACGGCGCGCTTCAGCTCGCCCCTGGGCGTGTACGACTTTCAAAAACGCAGCAGCCTCATCGAGGTGAGCGAAGCCGGTGCGCAGACGCTGGGCCAGATCGCCAGCGTGCTGGCCCATGGCGAGGGCCTGCAGGCCCACGCGCGGGCGGCGGAGCTGCGCCTCAGGCCGTCGTAACCCTGGCCGCCGTGCTGACCGAGGCCTGTGTACACGCTGCGCCGCTGAACGCCTGGCGCGTGCTCCACCCCTTTCTTGTGGCCCCCAACGAACTGGAAACCGCCGAATGACCCACGCCGATCCATCTTCCCCGCTGCAGGCCCTGGCCCGCATTCGCCCCGATGTGCGCGCCATGCACGCCTATGCCGTGCAGCCCGCCACCGGCATGCTCAAGATGGACGCGATGGAGAACCCGTTTCGCTTGCCCGCCCATCTGCAGGCCGCGCTGGGCCAGCGCCTGGGCGCGCTGGCGCTCAACCGGTACCCGGGAGAACGCATGGCCGACCTGCAGGCCGCGCTGGCGCGCCATGCCGGCATGCCCGAAGGCCACCGCATCGTGCTGGGCAATGGCTCGGACGAGCTCATCGGCCTGGTGTCGCTCGCCTGCGCCCGACCGGGCACCGGTGAGCGCCCTGTGGTGCTGGCACCCGTGCCGGGCTTCGTGATGTACGCCATGAGCGCCCAGCTGCAGGGGCTGGACTTCGTGGGCGTGCCGCTCACGCCCGACTTTGCGCTGGATGAGCCCGCCATGCTGGCCGCCATCGCGCGGCACCGGCCCGCCATCACTTTCATTGCCTACCCCAACAACCCCACGGCCACGCTGTGGGACGAGGGCGCGGTGCAGCGCATCATCGACGCCGCGGGTGCCCAGGGCGGCATCGTGGTGATGGACGAGGCCTACCAGCCCTTTGCCAGCCGCACCTGGATCGACCGCATGCGGGCCGAGCCCGCGCGCAATGCGCACGTGCTGCTCATGCGCACGCTCAGCAAGTTTGGCCTGGCAGGTGTGCGCCTGGGCTATCTCATCGGCGCGGCCGCGCTGGTGGCCGAGATCGACAAGGTGCGCCCGCCCTACAACGTGAGCGTGCTCAACTGCGAGGCGGCGCTGTTCGCGCTGGAACATGCCGAGGTGTTTGCGGCGCAGGCGGCCGAACTGCGCGCCCAGCGCACCGAGCTGCTGGCCGCGCTGCGCGCCATGCCGGGCGTCGAGAAAGTGTGGGACAGCCAGGCCAACATGGTGCTGGTGCGGGTGGCGGATTCGGCCAAAGCCTACGAGGGCATGAAAACCCGCAAGGTCCTCGTCAAGAACGTTTCTACAATGCACCCATTGCTGGCCAATTGCCTGCGTCTCACGGTGGGCGCCGCCGAAGACAACAACCAGATGCTGGCCGCCCTGCAGGCTTCCTTATGACTTCCTCCGCTCTCGTCACCTCCACGTCTCCCGATCCCCTGGCCGACCGCATCGCCGAGGTCAGCCGCAACACCGCCGAAACCCGCATCTCGGTGCGCGTGAACCTCGACGGCACCGGCCAGGCCAAGCTGCACACGGGTATCGGCTTTTTTGACCACATGCTCGACCAGATCGCCCGCCACGGCCTGATCGACCTCGATATCGATTGCGAGGGCGACCTGCACATTGACGGCCACCACACGGTGGAGGACGTGGGCATCACCCTGGGCCAGGCGTTTGCGCGCGCGGTGGGCGACAAGAAGGGCATCCGCCGCTACGGCCATGCCTACGTGCCGCTCGACGAAGCGCTCTCGCGCGTGGTGGTCGATTTTTCGGGCCGCCCGGGCCTGCACATCGATGTGAAGTTCACCTCCGGCAGCATCGGCCAGCTCGATACGCAGCTGGTGTACGAGTTCTTCCAGGGCTTCGTGAACCACGCAGGCGTCACGCTGCACATCGACAACCTCAAGGGCGTCAACGCGCACCACCAGTGCGAGACCATTTTCAAGGCGTTCGGGCGCACGCTGCGCGCGGCGCTGGAGCGCGATCCGCGCTCGGCGGGTGTCATCCCGTCCACCAAGGGTTCGTTGTGAGATATTTGGTCAAATCAGGCGCTGGCGTTTGATGGATAAGTGCTGGTAGCTATGAATATGGAAGTAAAAACCGTTGCGGTGGTCGATTACGGCATGGGCAACCTGCGCTCGGTGTCTCAGGCCGTGCAGGCTGCGGCCCACGATACGGGCTGGACGGTCGTGGTCACCTCCCGCCCCGAGGACGTGCGCGCCGCCCAGCGCATCGTGCTGCCAGGGCAGGGCGCCATGCCCGACTGCATGCGCGAGTTGCGCGAATCTGGTCTGCAGGAATCGGTGCTCGAAGCTGCGGCCACCAAGCCGATGTTTGGCGTCTGCGTGGGCATGCAGATGCTGCTGGACCACAGCGCCGAGGGCGACACGCCGGGCCTGGGCCTGATCCCCGGCGACGTGCTCAAGTTCGATCTGGCGGGCAGGACGCAGCCCGACGGCAGCCGCTACAAGGTGCCCCAGATGGGCTGGAACCAGGTGCGGCAGATGCCCCACGCCCACCACGGGGGCGGCGTGCACCCGGTGTGGGCTGGCGTGCCGGACAACAGCTACTTTTACTTCGTGCACAGTTTCTACGCTGTGCCGCAGAATCCTGCCCATTGCGCAGGGCAAACGGACTATGGCGGCTGGTTTGCGGCCGCCATTGCGCGCGACAATATTTTCGCCACGCAGTTCCATCCGGAAAAGAGTGCGGAGCACGGCCTGGCGCTGTACCGCAATTTTCTGCACTGGAATCCCTGATTTCTTAACTTCCACTCGTTCGGGCCGAGCCGTGCTCGCCCTTTCCCTCCCGAACTTCACCACCATGCTGCTCATTCCCGCCATCGACCTGAAAGACGGCCACTGCGTTCGCCTCAAGCAAGGCGATATGGACCAATCCACCACCTTTGGTGAAGACCCTGCCGCCATGGCCCGCAAATGGGTGGATGCCGGCGCGCGCCGCCTGCATCTGGTGGACCTGAATGGTGCCTTCGCCGGCGTGCCCAAGAACCACGGCGCGATCAAGTCCATCCTCAAGGAGGTGGGCGAAGAAATTCCGGTGCAGCTGGGTGGCGGTATTCGCGACCTGGACACCATCGAGAAATACATCGACGGCGGCCTGCGCTACGTGATCATCGGCACGGCAGCGGTCAAGAATCCCGGTTTCCTCAAAGACGCCTGCAGCGCCTTTGGCGGCCACATCATCGTGGGGCTGGATGCCAAGGACGGCAAGGTGGCCACCGATGGCTGGAGCAAGCTCACCGGCCATGAGGTGGTGGACCTGGCCCGGAAGTTCGAGGACTGGGGTGTCGAATCCATCATCTACACCGACATCGGCCGTGACGGCATGCTCTCGGGCATCAACATCGACGCCACCGTGAAGCTCGCGCAGGCGCTGTCCATTCCCGTGATCGCCTCGGGCGGCCTGTCGAACATGGCCGATATCGAGCAGCTGTGCGCCGTGGAGAGCGAAGGCGTCGAAGGCGTGATCTGCGGCCGCGCCATCTACAGTGGCGACCTCGACTTTGCTGCGGCCCAGGCGCGCGCCGACTCGCTGGGCCATGCCGCCTGACAGTGCGGCGGTGGCTGCGTGGGGTGGCACAGAGATTTTTCAGGGGCAGCCCTGCATCCGCCTGCAGGCGCCCCAGGGCGATAGCGCGCTGGTGGCCTTGCATGGTGCCCAGGTGCTCTCGTGGGTGGCCGGCGGGCGCGAGCGCCTGTACCTGAGTCCCCAGGCGGTTTTCGATGGCCAGTCGGCCATCCGTGGCGGCATCCCGCTGTGCTTTCCCCAGTTCAACCAGCGCGGCCCCTTGCCCAAGCATGGTTTTGCGCGCAATCTGGCCTGGCGCCGCGTGTTGTCGGGCGGTGATGGCGATGCGCAGTCGGTTGTGTGCCTGGAACTTGCCGACAGCAAGGCCACGCGCGCCTGGTGGCCCGAGCGCTTTGCGGCGCAGCTGACGGTGGCGCTGGGGGCAGGCAGCCTGCGGGTGCAACTGGCGGTGCGCAATACGGGCGACACGGACGCCGATGCCTGGAGTTTCACCACCGCGCTGCACACCTATCTGCGCGTGGAGAATGTCGAGCATGTCCTCCTGCGCGGGCTCGATGGCTGCGCGCGCTGGGACGCAGTGGCGGACGCACGCGGGGTGCAGCGGGGCGCGGTGCGCCTGGCGGGTGAATACGACTGCGTCTTTCAGGCGACCGCCGGGCCCATGCAACTGCTCGACGGTGCCCAATGGCTTCAGATCACCCAGAGCGCCAGCCTGTCCGACACCGTGGTCTGGAGCCCGGGGGCTGAACTCTGCGCCCGGCTGGCAGACATGCCGCCCGATGGCTACCGCTCCATGCTGTGCGTGGAAGCGGCCCGAATCGACCAGCCCGTGACCCTGGCGCCGCAGGCGCAGTGGCAAGGTTGGCAAGAACTCAGGGTGCTGCAGGCGTCCTAGTGCGACAGCCTTGTCGCGTGCGCTGCGGGATGCAGAGGGGCGTGATCAAGGTGTGCTCGGCAGGCCGTGCGCGCGGCCAGGGATCGTTCGCGGAAGGTGGGCGCAGATCCCGATGGTTTTGGCCGGATGATGCGGTGGGCGGTTACGGATATCCTATAAGAGCCTGTTGACGATCTCGCAGGGGATCGCGTTGGAGTGCAATCGGGATGAGTGGATGCTTCGGGTGCGCCGCATGGGCTCGTGCCCATGCCAGCAGCCGGGGCGGCCTTGTCGCCCGATTTCGCTCCAACCCTTCGGGCAGCGGTCTTTGCGGGCGGTCTGCGGCGTTGCGGCGCTTGTGGATAGTCGGGCTATCCAGTTGCGCACCGCGCCTTGCATCCCATCGCGCAAAGACCGCTGCGCGACCCCAGGGAGATCGTCAACAGGCTCTGAGAACCTGTGCAAAGAGCGGGTCGATCGATTCCCGTCGTTTCATGGAAGTGGTGCTTTAGATGATTCTTGTAACCGGCGGCGCCGGCTTTATTGGCTCGCACACCTGCGTGGCGCTGGCCCAGGCGGGCATTCCCTGTCTGATTCTGGACAACTTTTGCAACAGCCGCCGCTCGGTGCTGGAGCGCCTGGGGCGCATCACGGGCACGCAGCCCCTGTGCATCGAGGGCGATGTGCGCGATGCGCAGGGGCTGGCGCGCGTGTTCGCGCAGCATCCCATCGAGGGCGTGATCCACTTTGCCGCACTCAAGGCCGTGGGGGAATCGGTGCGCGAGCCGCTGCGTTATTACGACAACAACGTCGCTGGCACGGTGACCTTGCTGCGCGCCATGCAGGCGGCGGGCGTGCACACGCTGGTGTTCTCCTCATCGGCTACTGTCTATGGCGAGCCTGCGTCGGTACCGATCCGCGAGGATTTTCCCCTGTCCGCCACCAACCCCTACGGCTGGAGCAAGCTCATGATGGAGCAGGTGCTGGCGGATGTGGACCACGCCGAGCCTGGCCAGTGGCGCATTGCGCGGCTGCGCTATTTCAACCCCGTGGGCGCGCACGAGAGCGGGCTCATCGGCGAAGACCCCCAGGGCGAGCCGGGCAACCTGATGCCCTATGTGGCGCAGGTGGCGGCCGGGCAGCGCGCATCCCTGAGCGTGTACGGCAACGACTACCCCACGCCCGATGGCACGGGCGTGCGCGACTACATCCATGTGTGCGATCTGGCCGAGGGCCATGTGGCCGCCCTGCGTTATCTGCGCGAGCACGCCGGGCTGCTCACCGTGAACCTGGGCACCGGGCAGCCGGTGTCGGTGCTGGAGATGGTGCGCGGCTTCGAGCAGGCCAGCGGCCGTGCCGTGCCCTACCAGATGGTGGCGCGGCGGCCGGGTGATGTGGCGCAGTGCTGGGCCGACCCGGCGCTGGCCGAGCGGCTGCTGGGCTGGCGCGCCCGCCACGGGGTGGACCGCATGTGCGCCGATGTGTGGCGCTGGCAAAACGGGGTGGCGCGCACGCTGGGGTGAGATCGTCCACTCGTTCCGTGAACATGCACAGGTTCTGAGGGCTGCACTGCACTGGTGGTGCGCCTGCGTGGTATCTTGTTGCCCCCAACCAGCCTTGCCGATAGCGCTTTCATTCCATGCTTGCCAAACGCATCATCCCCTGCCTTGACGTGACCGGTGGTCGTGTCGTCAAGGGCGTCAACTTTGTCGAATTGCGCGATGCGGGCGACCCGGTCGAGATCGCCGCGCGCTACAACGCGCAGGGTGCCGACGAACTCACCTTTCTGGACATCACCGCCACCAGCGACGGGCGCGACCTGATCCTGCACATCATCGAGGCGGTGGCCAGCCAGGTGTTCATTCCGCTCACCGTGGGCGGGGGCGTGCGCACGGTCGATGACGTGCGCCGCCTGCTCAACGCGGGGGCCGACAAGACCAGCTTCAACTCGGCCGCCATTGCCAATCCCGACGTGATCAGCGCGGCATCGGCCCGCTACGGCGCGCAGTGCATCGTGGTGGCCATCGATGCCAAGCGCCGCTCCGAAGAGGAGGCGCTGCGCCAGGGACCCGATGGCCGGACCGTGGGCCCCGGCTGGGATGTATACAGCCATGGCGGGCGCAAGAACACCGGCCTGGATGCCGTGGCCTGGGCGAGCGAGATGGCGCAGCGCGGCGCCGGCGAGATCCTGCTGACCAGCATGGACCGCGACGGCACCAAGGCGGGCTTTGATCTGGCCCTCACGCGCGCCGTGAGCGATGCCGTCAGCGTGCCCGTGATTGCTTCGGGCGGTGTGGGCAACCTCGACCATCTGGCTGACGGCATCCAGATCGGCGGTGCCGACGCCGTGCTGGCCGCCAGCATCTTCCACTACGGCGAGTTCACGGTGTTGCAGGCCAAGCAGCACATGGCCGAGCGCGGGATTCCGGTGCGTCTGTGATCGTCATTTGCTCACTATTTGATGGCTTTAGCGCTTGATCCATAAGCGCTATAGCCTCAAAAGGCTTCAAGGCCGGGGTGGGCGCACCGCGCCGTCACCCAAATCATCGACAATCGCACCCATGAACTGGCTCAACGAAGTGAAGTGGGATGCGCAGGGCCTGGTGCCCGTGATTGCGCAAGAGCAGGGCACGGGCGACGTGCTGATGTTTGCTTGGATGAACCGCGAGGCGCTGCAAAAAACGGCAGAACTGGGCCGGGCCGTGTACTTCAGCCGCTCGCGCAAAAAGCTGTGGTTCAAGGGTGAAGAGTCGGGCCATGTGCAGACGGTGCATGAAATCCGCCTCGATTGCGACAACGACGTGGTGCTGCTCAAGATCACCCAGCTCGGGCACGAGCCCGGCATTGCCTGCCATACCGGCCGCCACAGCTGCTTTTTCAGCGTGCTCCGGGACGGCGCCTGGCAGGCGGTCGAGCCGGTCTTGAAAGACCCTGAATCCATCTACAGATAACACCCATGAGTTCCAACGATTCCCTGGCCCCGACTTCGCAGGACGCGCTGGCGCGTCTGGCTGCCGTCATCGAAAGCCGCAAGCCCTCGAACGGCGGCGATCCGGATAAGAGCTACGTTTCGCGCCTGCTGCACAAGGGGCCGGATGCGTTCCTGAAGAAGATCGGCGAAGAGGCCACCGAGGTGGTCATGGCGGCCAAGGACGTGGACCACGGCGCCGACAAGGCCAAAATCGTCTACGAAGTGGCCGACCTGTGGTTCCACTCCATGATCGCGCTGGCCCACTATGGCCTCACGCCCGCCGACGTGCTGGCCGAACTCGAGCGCCGCGAGGGCACCAGTGGCATCGAGGAAAAAGCCTTGCGCAAGGCGGTTGCGCGTGCGGCCCAGGAAAAATCGCCATGAACGACATCATCGATGTGCAGACCAACGACGAGAAGGCCGAGGGCCTCAAGGCCTGGGGCTGGGTCAGCTATGTGCTGCACCTGATCGTGGCGGTGGGGGCCGTCATTCCGGGGGCGCAGCCGGGCGCGGCGCTGCTCATCATCGCGCTGGTCATCGACCTGGTGAAACAGGGCGAGGGCGCGGGCACCTGGCAGGCCAGCCACTTTGCCTGGCGCATCCGCACGGTGTTGTGGGCGGGGGTGCTGTACATCGTCACGGCGCCGCTGTGGCTGCTGTTCTTCTTTCCCGGCTGGGTGGCCTGGGGCCTGATTTCCATCTGGTTCCTGTACCGCATCGTGCGCGGCATGGTGACCATGAACAACAGCCAGGCCATCGATGCCTGAGCGCGGCACGCTGACACCCATCAATCTGGCGCTGCAGGGCGGCGGCTCGCATGGCGCGCTGACCTGGGGCGTGCTGGACGCGCTGCTCGAAGATGGGCGCCTGATGATCGGCGGTATCAGCGGCACCAGCGCCGGAGCCATGAACGCCGTGGCGGTGGCGCATGGTTTTGCGCAGGCGGCCCAGCAGCACAAAGATCCGAAAGAAGCCCACGCGGCCGGCTGCGAACTGGCCCGCGCTGCGCTGACGCGGCTGTGGGAAGGCGTCGGGACGCTGGGCAGCCTGATGTGGGGCACGCCGCTGGCAGCCGCCAACCCGCTGCTGGGCATGATGAACCGTTGGTTGTCGCCCTACCAGACCAATCCCCTGGACATCAACCCCCTGCGCCGGCTGCTGGAGCGCGAGGTGGATTTCGAACTGCTGTGCGCCGCCAAGGGCGCCTCCGGCCCCAAGGTGTTTGTGTGTGCCACCAATGTGCGCACCGGGCGCGGCGAAATCTTCTCGGGCGCACGGCTCAGCGCCGACGCGGTGATGGCGTCGGCCTGCCTGCCGCTGTTGTTCAAGGCCGTGGAGATCGAGGGCGAACGTTACTGGGATGGGGGTTATTCCGGCAATCCCGCGCTGCACCCTCTGATCTACCAGACCGACACCTCCGACATCCTGCTGGTGCAGATCAATCCGACCGAGCACCACGAGCTGCCCGACACGGCCCCCGAAATCCTCGAACGCATGAACGAAGTGACCTTCAATGCCAGCCTGCTGGCCGAACTCCGGGCCATCGAGTTCGTGCGGCGCCTGCTGGCCGAGGGCAAGCTGGACGCGCGCCGCTACAAGAACGTGCGCATGCACCGCATTGACGGTGGCGCGGTGCTGGCCCCATTTGGCGCTGACAGCAAGGCGCGCGCGGACATGGCCTTTGTGCGCAAGCTGTTCGCGCTGGGGCGCACGGCAGGCCAGGACTGGCTGAAGGCGCACCACCGCGATGTGGGTGTGCGCCCCTCCCTCAACATCGCCGACAATGTGTAACTGCCCGTGTGCCTTTGGGCGCTGAGCCAGCCTTCTTTTTCACCATGCACGATCCAAACTGCCTTTTCTGCAAAATCATCGCAGGCCAGATTCCTTCGAAGAAGGTCTATGAAGACGAGGAAATCTTTGCCTTCCATGACATCCACCCCTGGGCGCCGGTGCACTTTTTGATGGTGCCCAGGCTGCACATCCCCTCGATGGCGCAGGTCACGCCCGAGCATGCCGGCCTGCTGGGCCGCATGCTGGCACTGGCGCCGCGCCTGGCCCTGGAGCAGGGCTGCAATCCGTATCCAGAGGGTGGTTTTCGCATCGTGGCGAACACGGGGCTTGAAGGCGGGCAGGAGATCCACCATCTGCACATGCATGTGATCGGTGGTCCGCGCCCCTGGCTCAAGGGCTGAATGCCTTTGCCCCTGGGGGCTGTGCAGGCGCTTTGAACTCCTGTCGCGGCCGCCGTCTAAAATGATTCCAATTCGTTAGGAGATATTCCATGGGTTCTTTTTCCATCTGGCACTGGCTGATCGTGCTACTGATCGTTGTGATGGTGTTTGGCACCAAGAAACTCAAGAACATGGGTTCTGACCTGGGAGGCGCCGTCAAGGGCTTCAAGGACGGCATGAAGGATGGCTCCTCGCCGGATACCAACGCTGCAACGCCCCCCGCCGGTCAGGTGGCCAACCAGGCCACCGCCGACAAGACCACCATCGATGTCGAAGCCAAGCAAAAGAGCTGAGTTCGGGCGCTGGCGCTTCCATGATTGATATTGGCCTGTCCAAGATGGCGCTGATCGGCGTGGTGGCACTCATTGTCATCGGGCCCGAGAAGCTGCCGCGCGTTGCCCGCACGGTGGGCGCCTTGCTGGGCAAGGCGCAGCGTTACGTGGCGGACGTGAAGTCCGAGGTGAACCGGTCCATGGAGCTCGACGAGCTCAAGAAGATGAAGGACACGGTCGAAAACGCGGCCCGGGATGTGGAGCAATCCATCCAGACCAGCGCCAGCGAATTCGAAAAGGACCTGGCCCAAGCCAGCGGTACGGCCAGTGCCGACCTGCATGACCCGTTCGCCGTGGTGCCCGCCTACAGGCACCCGGGCAAGAACTGGCGCCTGAAAAAGGGCGCCATGCCCCAGTGGTACAAGGCGCGCAGTGGCGTGCGTACCAAGGCCCTGTCGGGCGCGGCGCGCGTTGCGCGCTACCGGCCACAGAAATTCCATTGATGCTGCATCCTGCCGCGCAGCGGGGGCGTTGCTGACGCCCGCGAAATTCCAACATGTCCGAAACCCCCTCCCAAGACGAACTGGCCGGCACCGAGCAGCCGTTTGTGCAGCACCTCATGGAACTGCGCGACCGCCTGGTCAAGGCCATCATCGCCATCGGTGTGGCGGCAGCGCTGCTGTTCTTCTTTCCCGGCCCTGGCGCGCTCTACGACTTTCTGGCGGCGCCGCTGGTGGCCCATCTGCCCAAGGGGGCCACGCTGATCGCCACCTCGGTGATCTCGCCTTTCATGGTGCCGCTCAAGATATTGCTCATGTCGGCATTTCTGCTGGCATTGCCTGTCGTGCTGTGGCAACTGTGGGCGTTTGTGGCGCCCGGCCTCTATTCGCACGAAAAGAAGCTGGTGCTGCCCCTGGTGGTGTCGAGCACCGTACTGTTTTTCATCGGGGTGGCTTTTTGCTACTTCTTCGTCTTCGGGCAGGTGTTCAGCTTTATCCAGGGCTTCGCGCCCAAGAGCATCACGGCGGCGCCAGACATCGAGGCCTACCTCGGCTTCGTGCTGACCATGTTCCTGGCGTTCGGCATGGCATTCGAGGTGCCCATCGCGGTAGTGGTGCTGGCCCGCATGAACATTGTGAGTGTGGAAAAGCTCAAGAGCTTTCGGGGTTATTTCATCGTGATCGCGTTCATCATCGCGGCCGTGGTCACGCCTCCGGATGTGGTGTCCCAGCTGGCATTGGCCGTTCCGATGTGCCTGCTCTACGAAGTGGGTATCTGGGCGGCCCAGATCTTCATCAAGCACACCAAGGCACCCGAAGACGCCGAAGAGGCGGCATCCTCCTCGTCCTGACCACGGCGGAACCGGATGCCGATCCTGGTCTGAAGTAAAAATAGCTTCCAGTGCTTGTCCATCAAGCGCTGGAAGCTATTTTTTTAGGAGCTTCAGAGAGTGCGTTGCAGTGCCAGCGCGACGATGACATCACCGCGCCAGCGCTTCAACAGCGCCTTGTCAGCGCTTCACGGCACGCTGCGGCCTGGGGCGAACCCCGGGGGTGACCTTCAGGTCCACCATGGCATCGCCGCGCTGCACGGCAAATGGGGTGGCGGTGCCGGGCTTGAGGGCCGCCACTGCCGTGAGCAATTCAGAGACGTTGGTAACGGCCTTGCCATCGACGCGCACGATCACGTCACCGGGTCGCAGGCCGGCCTGGGCGGCCGGTCCATCCTGCAGCACGCCGGTGATGATCACGCCCTCGGTGGCTTTCACGCCAAAGGTTTCTGCCAGTTCGGGCGAGAGTTCATTGGGCTCTACGCCAATCCAGCCCCGGGTCACCTGACCGTCTTTCACAATGCCGTCGAGCACCAGCCGGGCGGTGGACACGGGGATGGCGAAGCCTATGCCCATGCTGCCACCGGAGCGCGAATAGATGGCCGTGTTGATGCCCAGCAGGTTGCCATTGACGTCCACCAGCGCGCCCCCCGAGTTGCCGGGGTTGATGGCTGCATCGGTCTGGATGAAGTTTTCGAAGGTGTTGATGCCCAGCTGGCTGCGGCCCAGCGCGCTGATGATGCCGCTGGTCACCGTCTGGCCCACGCCGAAGGGATTGCCGATGGCCAGCACCCGATCGCCCACGGCGACCTGGTCGGAGTTGCCCAGCACGATGACGGGCAGCTTGTCGAGTTCCACCTTGAGAATGGCCAGATCGGTGTCGGGGTCAGTGCCGATCACTGTGGCCCGGGCACGGCGACTGTCGGTGAGCGTGACCTCGATCTCGTCAGCGCCCTCGACCACATGGTTGTTGGTGAGGATGTAGCCGTCGGGGCTGATGATCACACCGCTGCCCAGTCCGGTCTGGGACTGGCTGCCCTGGTCGCCAAAGAAGAACTGGAACCACGGATCGTTGCTGCGCGGGTGCCGCACTTCCTTGCTGGTGTTGATGCTGACCACGGCAGGCGCGGCTTTGCGGGCGGCGCTGCTGAGGCTTCCAGGTTCCGGTTGCGCGGAACTTGTGGCGGGCGCCTCGACCAGCGCAATGCCTGCACCCGAGCGCGTGGTGCCCCGGCCCAGCCAGTCCGGCTGCAGGGTGGCGACAACAAAGTAGGCGGCAACGAGCACCGTCACGGACTGGGAAAAGAGGAGCCAAATGCGCTTCATGGTGTTTTGAGTGACTCTGGGAGTGGGTGCCGGGAAAGCCGTGTCCACATTGTTGGCGGACCGCCGATGATTGTCGCTGAACGGTCAGTTTCCTGCGCACGGCTGCCTTCAGTTGTGAGGACGGTTCTCTGCTTTGCGAGAGGGGTGATCGTGAAATTTTATTCACCGTTGTTGCCGTGTTGCCGTGTTGCGCATGGTGTAAACCCACTTGGCCTGGCCGAATCCCTCAATCCCGGGGCGACGGCCGCAGGCGTGTCTGCGGCATTGTGCTGGCGGCAGCGCTGTCGGCAGCGCACCTTTGGCGTGGTCAAAGAGTTGATGTTTCTTGCCGCCAAGACCAGCGCCATGGCGTGGGGGCGGCGGTGACAATACCGTGATGAGCATTTTCCGCACCACACTCGTGCAGGCATTTGACAGCCTGCTGCAACCCGAGCGTTTCAAGGACTACGGCCCCAATGGCCTGCAGGTCGAGGGCAAGGCCGACATTGCCTGCATCGTGAGCGGCGTGACGGCCAGCCGGGCGTTGATCGAAGCCGCCATTGCGCGCCGGGCCGACGCCATTTTTGTGCACCACGGCCTGTTCTGGCGCGGACAGGATGGCCGCATTACTGGCTGGATGCGCGAACGCCTGCGCCTGCTGCTGGCGCATGACATCAACCTGTTTGCCTACCATCTGCCGCTCGATGCGCACCCCGAAGTAGGCAACAACGCGCAGCTGGGGCGGGTGCTGGGCTGGACGGCCGACCAGCGCTTTGGCGAGCAGGACCTGGGCTTTGCCGGGCCGGCCGCGCTGGATGGCGCGCAGGCGCTGGCAGACCATGTGGCCCGGGCGCTGGGCCGCCCCGTGACGCTGGTGCAGCCAGCGGCGCGGCGCATCCGGCGCGTGGCCTGGTGCACGGGCGGGGCGCAGGGCTATTTCGAATCGGCCATTGCCGCAGGGGCCGATGCCTTCATCACCGGCGAAATCTCGGAGCCCCAGGCCCACCTGGCGCGGGAAACGGGTGTGGCCTTCATTGCCGCCGGCCACCATGCCACCGAGCGTTATGGTGCCCCCGCCGCTGCCGCGCGGGTGGCGCAGCAGTTGGGGGTGGAGCACCATTTCATCGAGATTGACAACCCGGCGTGAGCGGAGTGTGGTGCTCCATGATTCATGCTATTTAATTGATAGCTTCTGGCGCTTTATTTAAGGGTGCTTGCGGCTGATTTTACCCAAATTCTCATCATGCAAACCATTGCCATCACCCAGGGTGACCCGGCCGGTATCGGTCCCGAAATCGTTGCCAAGGCCTTTCGCGACGCTCCCGACATGCTGCGCGGCTGCTTTGCGGTGGGCGATCTGGCGACCCTGCGCCGCGCTGCGCAGTGCATCGTGCGCCCTGGCGTGCCGGAGTTGCCGGTGGCGCTGATCGCATCGCCCGATGACGCCTGGCAGGTGCCATCGCGCTGCATGCCGGTGCTGCAACTGCCTGGCTTGCCCGGCCCCGTGCCGTGGGGCCAGGTGAGTGCCGCGGCCGGCCGTGCTGCAGCCGACTGCGTGGTGTGGGCCGCGCGAGCCGCCCTGCAGGGCCACATTGCGGCCCTGGTGACGGCGCCGTTGCACAAGGAGGCGCTGTCTGCCGCGGGGGTGAGCTTTCCCGGCCATACCGAGTTGCTGCAGGCCGAGGCGGCGGCCCATCAGGGCGTGCCGCTGGCTGCCATGCCGGTGCGCATGATGCTGGCCAGTGATGAACTGCGCACGGTGCTGGTCAGCATCCACCTGTCGCTGCGCGACGCCATCGCGGCCGTGACGCGGGAAAACATCTTGCAGACCCTGCAGATCACCCATGCCGCGTTGCTGCGAAGTCTGGGGCGGGCGCCGCGCATGGCGGTGGCGGGCCTCAATCCGCACGCCGGCGAAGGGGGCTTGTTCGGACGCGAGGAAATCGACAGCATCGTACCCGCCGTCGCCGATGCGCGTGCGCTGGGCATGGATGTGCATGGCCCGTTGGCGCCCGACACGGTGTTCATGCGCGCGCGCCACACGCCGCAGCATGCCGGGGAGTTCGATGTGGTGCTGGCCATGTACCACGACCAGGGCTTGATCCCCGTGAAATACCTGGGGGTGGACAAGGGGGTGAACGTGACGCTGGGCCTGCCGCTGGTGCGCACCAGTCCAGACCACGGCACCGCTTTCGATATTGCCGGCCAGGGCGTTGCCGATGCTGCAAGCCTGGTGGAGGCGGTCCGGGTTGCACGCCAGATGGTTCGATAAAAACAAACGCCCTCAGCAGGTGCTGAGGGCGCTGGCAATGGTGGAGCGGCAAGGGTGCCGCGTGCCCATGAACGCGTTTCAGCGCTTGAGGCTGTCGCGGATTTCGCGCAGCAGAACGATGTCTTCAGCGGGTGCTGCGGGGGCTTCTGGCGCTGCGGGCGCTTCGCGCTTGAGGCGGTTGATCTGCTTGACCATGATGAAGATGATGAACGCAAGGATCAGGAAATTCACCGCCACGGTGATGAAGTTGCCGTAAGCGAACACCGGGACACCGGCCTTCTTGATGGCATCCAGCGTCTGCGCCGTACCCGCCGGTACCTCGCCCAGCGCGATGAACATGTTGGAAAAATCGAGCTTGCCAAACACCAGGCCCACCAGGGGCAGGATCAGGTCGGAAACCACCGAATCGACAATCTTGCCGAAAGCGCCACCGATGATCACGCCGACGGCCAGGTCGATCACGTTGCCCTTGATCGCAAATTCGCGGAACTCTTGCATCATGCTCATGGTTATTTCTCGATTAATTGCGGATGCGCAAGTATTGCTCAGTTTGCAGGCCTGTCAAGGCGGGCCTGTACATTGAATTACCCATTTTCACTCCGCTACAATTCGCAGTTGACCCCAATCTAGCGATGTTCATCGAGGATCCCCATGAGTGACACTCCAATCGACTCCAGCAAGCGGACGTGGATCATCACGTCTGCCTGCGCTGGTGCGGTGGGCGGCGTGGCAGCTGCCGTACCTTTCGTGAGTTCTTTCCAGCCCTCCGAGCGAGCCAAGGCCGCAGGTGCCGCCGTTGAGGTGGATATCTCCGCCCTCAAGCCCGGAGAAAAAATGACCGTGGAGTGGCGCGGCAAACCGGTGTGGATCCTGAAGCGCACACCCGAGCAACTGGAATCCCTGGCGCAAACCGAGCCCCAGGTGGCCGATCCAAAATCCGATCGCAAGGCCTACCCTATTCCTGAGTACGCCAAGAATCAGCACCGCTCGATCAAGCCCGAAGTGTTTGTCGGCGTGGGCATATGCACCCACCTGGGCTGCTCGCCAGGTGACAGGTTCCAGACTGGTCCTCAGCCGTCGCTGCCCGATGACTGGCATGGTGGCTTTCTGTGCGCTTGCCATGGCTCCACGTTTGACGTGGCCGGTCGGGTGTTCAAGAACAAGCCCGCACCTGACAACCTCGAGGTGCCGCCGCACATGTATCTCTCCGATACACGTCTGATCATCGGCGAAGACAAGAAGGCCTGAAGGAGCACTACATGGCCCACGAATTCAAAGAAATCTCCCCCAACGCCTCGGCCGGTGCCAAGGTCACGAACTGGTTCGAAAACCGTTTTCCAACGGCGTTCGATGCCTACCGCGTGCACATGTCGGAGTACTACGCTCCGAAGAACTTCAACTTCTGGTACGTCTTTGGCTCGCTGGCACTGGTGGTGCTGGTGATCCAGATCGTCACCGGGATCTTCCTGGTGATGCACTACAAGCCAGATGCAGCGCTGGCGTTTGCATCGGTCGAGTACATCATGCGTGATGTGCCCTGGGGCTGGCTGATCCGCTACATGCACTCTACGGGGGCCTCGGCGTTCTTCATCGTCGTCTACCTGCACATGTTCCGTGGCCTGATCTATGGCAGCTACCGCAAACCGCGTGAACTGGTCTGGATCTTTGGCTGCGCGATTTTCCTGGCGCTCATGGCTGAAGCCTTCATGGGCTACCTGCTGCCCTGGGGCCAGATGTCGTACTGGGGTGCGCAGGTGATCGTCAACCTGTTTGCCGCCATTCCTTTCGTTGGTCCTGACCTGGCACTGCTGATTCGTGGCGACTACGTGGTCGGCGATGCGACGCTCAACCGCTTCTTCAGCTTCCATGTGATTGCTGTGCCGCTGGTGCTGCTGGGTCTGGTGGTCGCCCACTTGCTGGCCTTGCACGATGTGGGGTCCAACAATCCCGATGGCGTGGAAATCAAGGCGCCCAACGCACCCAAGGATGCCAAGGGCAAACCGCTCGACGGCGTGCCGTTCCATCCCTACTACACGGTGCATGACATCTTCGCGCTGAGCATGTTCCTCATGGCTTTCACGGCAGTGGTGTTTTTTGCACCCGAGTTCGGTGGCTATTTCCTGGAGTACAACAATTTCATCCCGGCAGATCCGTTGGTGACGCCGCTGCACATTGCACCTGTCTGGTACTTCACGCCGTTCTACTCCATGCTGCGTGCCATCACCAGCGAGATGATGTACGCGCTGATCGCCTGCGTGCTGGCGGGCGCTTTCCTCGGCGTGGTCAAGGCCCGGCTGCCTGGGTTCCTCAAGGGGGGCATTGTGATTGCAGCCGTGGTTGCGGTTCTGCTCATGCTGGCGATCGATGCCAAGTTCTGGGGCGTGGTGGTGATGGGTGGTGCCGTGATCATCCTGTTCTTCCTGCCATGGCTGGACGCCTGTGAAGTGAAGTCCATCCGCTATCGCCCCAACTGGCACAAGTATCTGTATGCCGTCTTCGTGATCAACTTCCTGATTCTGGGGTACCTGGGCGTGCAGCCGCCATCGCCCGTGGGTGAGCGCGTTTCGCAGGTGGGCACGTTGTTCTATTTCGGTTTCTTCCTGCTGATGCCCTGGTGGAGCCGTATCGGTGCAACCAAGCCAGTGCCTGACCGTGTCAACTTCACTGCGCATTGAGCCCTGGAGATAACAACAATGAAGAAACTCATCCTCACGCTGGTTGCTGCACTGGGCTTGGCAGCCGGTGCTGCGCATGCCGCCGGTGGCAGCGCCATTGCCTGGGACAAGGCTCCCAACAAGACCAACGACCTGGCTTCGCTGCAAAACGGCGCCAAGGTGTTTGTGAACTATTGCCTGAGCTGCCATTCGGCTGCGTTCATGCGGTTCAACCGACTGCGCGACATTGGTCTGACCGATCAGCAGATCAAGGACAACCTTCTGTTCACCACGGAGAAGGTGGGTGAAACCATGAAGGCCTCCATCGATCCCAAGCAGGCCAAGGAATGGTTCGGTGCCAACCCGCCTGACTTGACGGTCATCGCACGCTCGCGTGCGGGCCACGGTGGCACGGGGGCGGACTACCTTTACACGTTCCTGCGCACGTTCTATCGTGATGGAGCCAAGGCTACTGGCTGGAACAACTTGCTGTTCCAGAATGTGGGCATGCCCCATGTGCTCTGGGAGTTGCAAGGCGACCGCCGTCCGGTGTTCGAGGCGCATGAAAGCCACGGACAAACGACCCAGGTTTTCAAGGGCTGGGAGCAAGTCACCCCTGGTACCATGACGCCCCTGCAGTATGACCAAACCATTGGCGACCTTGTGAACTACCTGCAGTGGATGGGCGAGCCCGCACAGAACACCCGCGTGCGGGTGGGTGTGTGGGTACTGATTTTCCTGGGCTTCTTCACGGTCATTGCCTGGAGGCTGAACGCAGCCTTCTGGAAAGACGTCAAGTAAACCTTGGATCCGCTGACCGCGCGCCCGCTGGCGCGGCGGGACTTTACAGAGTGGGCGCTTTTTGCGTCCCACTCTTTTGATTTTTAGGAGCCTCCCACCATGATGGTGCTTTATTCGGGTACGACCTGTCCCTTCTCCCACCGCTGCCGCTTTGTCCTGTTTGAAAAAGGCATGGATTTCGAGATCCGCGATGTGGACCTGTACAACAAGCCCGAAGACATCAGCGTGATGAATCCCTATGGTCAGGTGCCGATTCTGGTGGAGCGTGACCTGATCCTGTACGAGTCGAACATCATCAACGAGTACATCGACGAGCGGTTTCCCCATCCTCAGCTGATGCCAGGTGACCCTGTGGACCGTGCCCGCGTGCGCCTGTTCCTGCTCAACTTCGAGAAGGAATTGTTCGTGCATGTGAACATCCTGGAGTCGCGCGCCACCAAGGGCAACGAAAAGGCGCTGGAAAAGGCCCGCGCCCATATCCGTGACCGCCTGACGCAGCTGGCCCCCGTGTTCCTCAAGAACAAATACATGCTGGGTGACAACTTCTCGATGCTCGATGTCGCCATTGCTCCACTGCTGTGGCGCCTGGATTACTACGGCATTGATCTCAGCAAGAACGCGGCGCCATTGCTCAAATATGCAGAGCGCATTTTCTCGCGCCCTGCCTACATTGAGGCGCTCACACCATCTGAGAAGGTGATGCGCAAGTAAGCCCATCTGCTTGTCCCGACACTTGCACCGTAGCGACACCATGAATGCCCAGGACTCCACTTCCACGCGCCCTTACCTGATCAGGGCCCTTTATGAGTGGTGCACCGACAACGGGTTCACACCCTACGTGGCGGTGCGTGTGGATGGGTCCGTTCAGGTGCCGCGCGAATATGTGAAGGATGGCGAAATTGTCCTGAACATCAGTTATGACGCGACGAGCTCCTTGCAGCTGGGCAATGACTTCATCGAGTTCAAGGCACGCTTTGGCGGCAAGCCGCGTGAGATCCTGGTGCCCGTGGGGCGGGTGATTGCCATTTATGCGCGTGAGAATGGGCAAGGCATGGCATTTCCTGCGCCGGTGGATGTGGATGCTGCCGTACTCGACGGAGGCCTTGTTTCAGCTGCTGTGCCCCCGCCGGTGCCGGCCGAGGATGCCGAAGACCGTGTGGTGCAACTGGTGCCCAGCGATGGCATGCCCGCCGAGGAAGGTGGCGGCGATCCCCATCCCCCGCGCACCTCGGGCAGAAGTGCGCGCCCCTCTCTCAAGCGCATCAAATAGCCACCACACGCCGCAAAAGACGCTGTTTTTGCAGGATAAAATGCAGCCTTCGCCGATTTAGCTCAGTTGGTAGAGCAACCGCCTTGTAAGCGGTAGGTCGTCAGTTCGATTCCGACAATCGGCACCATTTTTCGCAGAAACGCCCGGGCTTACACCTCTCTCAGGGGTATATCAGGCCTGAATCTTGAGGCGAATGGAGTCCACCTCCCACCCCCGGCTGCGCAAGTGCGCCAGCAGCGCCGGCAGCAATTGGCGTATTTTTGCCGCCGCAGCGTTGCTTTTCACCAGCAGACACCAGTTGCCTCCATCGATAGGTCCTGCTTGCACCGTCGAGCGCAGGGCTGAAGGGATCAGCCGTTCAATCGCCTGAAGCCGTTCACTGGAATCCCGTGTGAGCGCCGCCAGTTTGGCCAGCGCCGGAGAGTCCTCGCTGGCTTGCTGCAGTGTGATGGCGTAGTGGCGGCGATTCATGGGGATGGTGTGATGGAGCCGGGCAGGCGGGACGGCATTGGATTATCGCGGACGCCTGGTTCGCGCCTTGTCGTTCAACCCGTTGGCCTGCTGGTGCTTGGAATCGGGGTGCCTTTTCGGGTGCGTCGGGAATTTCCGATGTGGGGGCAATGAATCCTGCGCCCCGGTTGCAGGTGCCCACGCAGTGCCTTGGGCTGCGGTGCCGGGAGTCTTGGCACCAGGCAGGTAAAATCATCGGTCCGGAGTTTGTTGCCTGGCATTGCAGTGCTTGCAATCGGGGGCAACCGACCCACCTGAAATCAATTCATCTTAGGGGTTTCGGTCGTCTCACATGCTTTTCGGCGCATGTCAGGCGGTCCTGTTCGCATGGCCACCAACTTCCTTACCAAATTATTCGGCAGCCGCAATGACCGGCTCCTCAAGCAATATCGCAAAACGGTTGCCCGCATCAATGCGATGGAGCCCGACTATGAGAAGCTGACCGATGACGCGCTGCGCGCCAAGACGCTGGAATTCAAGGAGCGTGTGGCCAAAGGTGAGTCGCTTGACGACATGTTGCCGGAGGCATTCGCCGTGGTGCGAGAGGGCTCCAAGCGCATCATGAAGATGCGCCATTTCGATGTGCAGCTGCTCGGCGGCATGGCATTGCACTACGGGAAAATCGCGGAAATGCGCACGGGGGAGGGCAAGACCCTCACCGCCACCTTGCCGGTCTACCTGAATGCACTGTCAGGTAAGGGCGTTCATGTGGTCACGGTGAACGACTACCTGGCCAACCGGGATGCCATGTGGATGGGGCGTCTTTACAACTTCCTGGGGCTGACGGTGGGCATCAATCTGCCCAACATGCCGCGCGAAGAAAAGCAGGCCGCCTACGCCGCAGACATCACCTACGGCACGAACAACGAATATGGGTTCGACTACCTGCGCGACAACATGGTCTATGAGGCACGGGACCGCGTGCAGCATGGCCTCAACTTCGCCATCGTGGACGAGGTGGACTCCATCCTGATCGACGAGGCGCGCACGCCGCTCATCATCAGCGGCCAGGCCGAGGACCATACGGCGATGTACATCGCCATGAACAAGGTGGTGCCACTGCTGGTGCGCCAGGAAGGCGAAGCCGATCCGCGCACCGGCGAGGGTGTGACCAAACCCGGCGATTTCACGCTGGACGAAAAAACCCACCAGGTATTCCTGACCGAGCAGGGCCATGAAAGCGCCGAGCGCATCCTGGCTGCCCAGGGCCTGATCGCCGAAGGCGCGTCGGTGTATGACCCGGCCAACATCACGCTGATGCACCATCTGTATGCGGCGCTGCGGGCCAACCACCTGTACCACCGCGACCAGCACTACGTGGTGCAGAACGGCGAGATCGTCATCGTGGACGAGTTCACCGGCCGCCTGATGTCGGGTCGCCGCTGGAGCGAAGGCCTGCACCAGGCCGTGGAAGCCAAGGAGGGCGTGGCCATCCAGGCCGAGAACCAGACGCTGGCGTCCATCACGTTCCAGAACTACTTCCGCTTGTACAGCAAGCTCGCCGGGATGACCGGAACGGCCGATACCGAAGCCTATGAGTTCCAGGAAATCTACGGCCTGGAAACCGTGGTCATTCCACCCAACCGCCCCAGCCGGCGCGATGACCAGCTCGACCGCGTGTACAAGACCACGCGCGAGAAATACGAGGCGGCCATCAAGGACATCCGCGAGTGCCATGAGCGCGGCCAGCCCGTGCTGGTAGGCACCACGTCGATCGAGAACTCCGAGATCATCGACCAGCTTCTGAACAAGGAAAACCTGCCCCACCAGGTGCTCAATGCCAAGCAGCATGCCCGCGAGGCGGACATCGTGGCCCAGGCCGGACGCGCCGGCATGATCACCATTGCCACCAACATGGCGGGCCGCGGCACCGACATCGTGCTGGGTGGCAACATCGAAAAGCTGGTGGCTGCCGTGGAGACGGACGAGACGCTGGATGAAGCCACCCGGCAGGCCCGCATCGCCGAAGTGCGCGCCGAATGGGCGCGCGACCACGAGAAGGTAAAGGAACTGGGCGGGCTGCGCATCATCGCCACCGAGCGCCATGAGTCGCGCCGCATCGACAACCAGCTGCGGGGCCGTTCGGGCCGCCAGGGCGACCCGGGTTCGTCGCGCTTTTACCTGAGCCTCGATGATTCGCTGATGCGCATCTTCGCGGGCGACCGCGTCAAGGCCATCATGGACCGCCTGAAGATGCCCGATGGCGAGGCCATCGAGGCGGGCATTGTCACGCGCAGCATCGAGTCGGCCCAGCGCAAGGTCGAAGCCCGCAACTTCGACATCCGCAAGCAGCTGCTCGAGTACGACGATGTGGCCAACGACCAGCGCAAGGTCATCTACCAGCAGCGCAACGACATCCTCGATGCCGCCGAACTGTCCGACGTGATTGCCGCCATGCGCGAGGACTGCATGACCGATCTGGTGCGTTTGTATGTTCCCGCGGAATCGGTGGAGGAGCAGTGGAACCTGCCGGCCCTCGAAAAGGTCCTGGCCGACGAATGGCAGGTTTCGATTGCGTTGCAAAAGGAGGTGGAGGGCGCGCACAGCATCACCGACGACGAGATTCTGGACAAGGTGCTTCAGGCTGCACATGCGTCGTTCGACGCCAAGATCGAACAGGTGGGGCGCGACAACTTCACCCAGTTCGAACGCGTGGTGCTGCTGCAGAGCTTTGACTCCAACTGGCGTGACCACCTGAGCGCGCTCGACTACCTGCGCCAGGGCATTCACCTGCGCGGTTATGCGCAAAAGCAGCCCAAGCAGGAATACAAGCGCGAGGCGTTCGAGCTGTTCCGCCAGCTCATCGACCAGGTCAAGAACGAGGTCACCAAGATCCTCATGACTGTGCAGGTGCAGTCGCCAGCGCAGCTGGACCAGGCCGCGCAGGACATGGAAAGCCGTGCGGAAAGCATTGCCAATGTGACCTACACGGCGCCCACCGAAACGGGTGAGGTGGAGACCACGGTCGATGCCCAGACGATGGACCAGGCCTTGCCGCAAGGCGTTCGCGTGGGGCGCAACGATCCCTGCCCTTGCGGCAGTGGCAAGAAGTACAAGCAGTGCCACGGCAAGCTGGCCTGATTGAATGGAACCAAACGACACGGGCCGCGGCCCGTGTCTTCATTTGCGCACCACGGTTTTCCGGATAATCCAACGCAGTTTTTGAGAAAGACCACCATGCCCGTCAATCTACTTGCCCCCGTTGCCGCCGATCTGCACCCGATTGCCGGCGTCCGCATCGGCGTTGCCGAAGCCGGTATCCGCAAAGCCAGCCGCAAGGATCTCACCGTGTTCCTGCTGGACGAAGGCGCCAGCGTGGCTGGCGTGTTCACGCAGAACCGCTTTTGCGCGGCCCCGGTGCAGATCAGCCGCGAGCATCTGGGCCGCGGTCAATCCATCCGTGCCATGGTCATCAACACCGGCAACGCCAACGCGGGCACCGGTACCGACGGCCTGGCGCGCGCACGTTCCACCTGCATTGCGCTCGCACGCCAGCTGAGCGTGGCGCCCGAGCAGATCCTGCCGTTCTCCACCGGCGTGATCATGGAGCCGCTGCCCAACGACCGCATTGAAGCCGGTCTGCCCGCTGCCATTGCCGATGCGCAGCCCGGCCACTGGGCGCGCGCGGCCGAGGGCATCATGACCACCGACACCCTGCCCAAGGCCTTCTCGGCCCAGGTGCAGATCGGTGGGGCCACCGTGTCCATCACCGGCATCAGCAAGGGGGCGGGCATGATCCGTCCCAACATGGCCACCATGCTGGGCTTTCTGGCCACGGACGCCTGCGTTGCACCTGCCGTGATGCAGCAGCTGGCGCGCGAACTGGCCGATTGCTCGTTCAACCGCGTCACCATCGACGGCGACACCTCCACCAACGATTCGTTCGTGGTGGTGGCCACCAACAAGGCAGCGCACAGCCCTGTCACCACGCTGGCCAGCGTCGAGGGGCAGGCCCTCAAGGCGGCCATGCTGGGCGTGGCGCAAAAGCTGGCCCAGGCCATCGTGCGCGACGGTGAAGGCGCCACCAAGTTCATCACCGTGCGTGTCGAAGGTGGCAAGACAGGCGAGGAGTGCCGCAAGGTGGCCTATGCCATCGCCCATTCGCCGCTGGTCAAGACGGCTTTCTTCGCCAGCGACCCGAATCTGGGCCGCATCCTGGCGGCCGTGGGCTATGCAGGAATCGAAGACCTGGACCAGACCGGCATCGATCTCTACCTCGACGACGTGCATGTGGCGGTGCATGGTGGGCGCAACCCTGCCTACCGCGAGGAAGACGGTCAGCGCGTGATGAAGCAAAGCGAAATCACCGTGCGCGTGCTGCTGGGCCGCGGTGGTGCGGTGGACACGGTGTGGACCTGCGATTTCAGCCACGAATACGTCACCATCAATGCAGATTACCGCTCCTGAAATACTCCTGTCTTGCTAGCTGCTGGCGCTTGCTGGATAAGCGCTGGATGCCAAAAATGAATCAAAAATTTGAACACCTGATCGAGCGCGCCGAGCAGCTCATCGCCCGCATCGAGTCCGTGCTGCCGCAGCCTCTGGGCGCGCCCGACTGGTCGGCTTCCATTGCCTGGCGCTATCGCAAGCGCAGCAGCGGCCATGGCAGCCTGGAGCCCGTGCGCCATGTGGCAGCGATACAGCTGACCGACCTCCAGGAGATCGACGGGCAAAAAGAAAAGATCGAGCGCAACACCCAGCAGTTCGTGCAGGGCAAACCGGCCAACAACGTGCTGCTGACCGGCGCACGTGGCACGGGCAAGTCTTCGCTCATCAAGGCCTGTCTGAATGCCCACGCGGCCCAGGGCCTGCGCCTGATCGAGGTGGACAAGGCCGACCTCACCGACCTGCCCGACATCGTGGACGTGGTGTCGGAGCGGCCCGAGAAATTCATCGTCTTCTGTGATGACCTGAGTTTTGAAGACGGCGAGCCGGGCTACAAGGCGCTCAAGTCCATCCTCGATGGCTCGGTGGCCGCCGCAACGCCCAATGTGCTGATTTATGCCACCAGCAACCGGCGCCACCTGGTGCCCGAGTACATGGCAGAAAACCGCAGCTACACGCACACCGATGACGGCGAGGTGCACCCTGGCGAGGCGGTCGAGGAAAAGATTTCCCTGTCGGAGCGCTTTGGCCTGTGGGTCAGTTTCTATCCATTCAGCCAGGATGAATACCTGACCATCGTGGCCCAGTGGCTGGCGTCGCTCGGCGTTTCGGCGGCAGCCATCGCGGCGGCCCGGCCCGAGGCGCTGGTCTGGGCGCTGGAGCGCGGTTCGCGCAGCGGCCGCGTGGCCTACCAGTTTGCGCGCGACTATGCGGGGCGGCATGGTGGCTGACACGGTTCATCCTGATGCGGCCGGCACCGCCGACCGCGCGCACACCGAGGTTGCCGTGGGCATCCTGCTGCGAGCCGATGGTGCGATGCTCCTGTCCACGCGCCCGCCCGGCAAGCCCTATGCGGGCTATTGGGAGTTTCCGGGCGGCAAGCTGGAGGCGGGCGAGACGGTGGAGCAGGCGCTGCGCCGCGAGCTGATCGAGGAGCTCGGCGTGACCATCGGCCCCGCCAGCGTCTGGAAGGTGACCGAGCACGACTACCCGCATGCCCTGGTGCGCCTGCATTGGTGCAAGGTGCGGGAGTGGTCGGGTGCGTTCGAGATGCGCGAAGGCCAGACCATGGCCTGGCAGCAGATGCCACTGACTGTGGCGCCGGTGTTGCCCGGTGCGTACCCGGTACTGCAATGGCTGGCCGAAGAGCGTGGCCAGAAGTTTTCTTTGGATAGCTATTAAATAAATAGCTGTAAATTCATTATGGATAGGCTCTAGAGTCTGATTTTCCTGTTATTCAGCGCTGTATGCAGTCGATATCCCTCAGTGCTGCAGGCGGGGATCGCCATACGGTGCGTCGTCAGGAGGCGCCTCGGTAGGCATGCGAAAGTCCTCGCTGGCCCAGGCGCCCAGGTCCATCTGCTTGCAGCGCTCGCTGCAAAAGGGCCGAAAGGGGTTTTGCGTGCTGTAGATGCTGTCGCCGCCGCACTGGGGGCAGGTGACATGGCGGGTGACTTCACCCGGCGGGAGTTGGGTTGCCATTGGCAGGCCTTCTTCAGGCGCAGAGCGTGAGCTCGAACGCGGCATCGTCGGTGGACGATTGCAGGTGTCCATCGGGTTCCTGCCGCATCAGGCGCACCGACACAATGAGGCGATTGCCGCTGATCTCCGGGATCAGCTCCAGTGCGGGGTCGATGCGCAGGCGCAGCAGCTGGAATGTGCGGCCCTGCGGAAGGTTTTGCTGGAACTGGCCACGCTCGGCGGCCACCTTTTGGGGCACCCCCGAGTCCCGCAGCAGCTTGAGCAGCACGTAAATCGACTCGGCCAGCGGTGCAAGGGTGGAGGCCCATTGCTCCAGTGCCTGCTGGCGCACCGCCACTTCCTTGTGTTGCCAGGTGTAGTAGGCCGGCAGATCAAACCCGCAGGTGCCGCCAGGGATGCCCACGCGGCTGCGGATGCTCATCAGCCAGTCGTTTTCGGTCAGGGCATGGCCTGCCTTGCCGGTTTGCTGGTTGAGCGATGTAAAGCAGTGGTCCAGCTGAGCGACCACAGCATCCAGTGCCGCCTCGGAAATCGAGGGATTGCCCCGGTAGCTGTCGAGCTGGTGCTTGTGTTTCTCGATATCTTTGAGAACGTCGGATTTCAGGTCGGCACGCGCCGCCACGTCCATGATTTCGAAGATGGTGACCAGGGCAAAGTGGTGGTCCAGCGGGTGCTGGCGGGGAATCAATTCACCCAGCCTGCGAAACAACTGTTCCAGTCGCAGGTAGGTTCTGATGCGTTCGTTAAAGGGGTATTCGTAAAGGATCACGCTGGCGGATTCCTGGGAGCTCAGTGGATGTTCTGACGCCGGTGGCGCACGGCATGGAAAGGCAGCACAAACAGGCTCCAACGCATCATCATAGCCCGAACAGGCGCGCAAGCTGCGTTGCATGGCCTCGCAGTGCCTCCAGCGAAATGCCATCGTTCACCACGATGGCATCTGCTGCGGCCCGACGGGCCTGGCGGGATGCCTGCGTATCCAGAATGGCCTGTACTGCCGCGCGCTGCAGCCCATTGCGCGCCATGACACGGTGGATCTGCGTTTCGGTGCTGCAATCCACCACCACCACGGCGTCGAGCTTGCGCGCCCAGCGGCCCGACTCCACCAGCAGGGGGATGTCGAAGACGATGGCGCGATGTCCGGCGGCCGCGGCGTCCCGGGCTTGCTGCTCGCTCAGCCGGGTCACCCAGGGATGCACGATGGCTTCGAGCTGGGCGCGTGCCTGGGGGCTGGAAAATGCCAGCGTCCGCATGCGGGCGCGGTCCATGGCGCCGGTGGAGTCGATGGCCTCCGGTCCAAAGGCGGTCCGGATGTCGCCAATCGCGGCTCCACCGCGTGCGGTAACCGAGCGGGCGATGGCATCCGCATCCATCAGCGCTGCCCCGCAGGACTGAAGCATCTGTCCGAGCGTGCTTTTGCCGCTGCCAATGCCCCCGGTCAGACCCACGTGCACTGGCCGCTGCATGCTCACAACCCGAACAGGTTCAGCACCGTTTGCAACATGGCCTGGGGCCCGAACACCATGGCCGTCAAGCCGGCACCCACGAGGAAAGGGCCGAAAGGTACATAACCGCCTTCACGCAGGTTGTTGAATACCTTGAGACCGATCCCGACCAGGGCCCCGATCACGGAAGACATCAAAATGATGGGAACCAGGGCCTGCCAGCCGAACCAGGCGCCCAGGGCAGCAAAGAGCTTGAAATCGCCATATCCCATGCCTTCCTTGCCGGTGGCCAGCTTGAAGGCCCAGTACACCAGCCACAGGGAGAGGTAGCCGGCAGCGGCACCCGTCACGGACGCCAGCAGGGGAACGTCGATCCAGTGCATGGCCGACGCGATCAAGCCAGCCCACAGCAAGGGCAGGGTGATGTCGTCAGGCAGCAGGGTAGTGTCCCAGTCGATGAACGCCAGTGCCACCATGGCGGCAGAAAAACCGGCCCATGCCAGACCTGTGGCAGTGAACCCCCACCGGTGGGCGCAGAATGCGAAAAGCACGCCCGTCAGGATCTCCACCAGGGGGTAGCGTGCGCTGATGCGCACCTTGCACGCAGAGCAGCGACCCCGCAGAAAAAGATAGCTCAGCACCGGGATGTTTTCATACCACTGCACCGCATGCCCGCACGCCGGACAACGCGAGCGGGGCGTGCACAGATTGAAAGCCGCCTCGGTGCCGGGCGTTGGCGGGGCATCCGTGCCGGCCGCGAATGCCGCGTGCTCCTGCGCCCATTGGCGCTCCATCATCTGGGGCAAGCGGTGAATCACCACATTGAGAAAGCTGCCCAGCAGCAGACCCACAAGGCCCGCAATGGCGGGTTCTGCCAAGATATCCACGATCAAACGACCTGACCCAACTTGAAGATCGGCAGATACATCGACACCACAATGCCCCCAATCAGCGTGCCCAGAAACACGATGATGATGGGTTCCATCAGGCTGGACAGTCCGGCCACCATGTCATCCACTTCCGCTTCATAGAAGTCTGCCGCCTTGCCCAGCATGTGGTCAATGGACCCTGACTCTTCCCCAATGGCGCACATCTGCAGCACCATGGACGGAAAGATATTGGCATTGCCCATGGCAGCTGTCAGGCTCGTTCCGGTAGAAACTTCTTGCTGAATCTTGTCGGTCGCCATGGAATAGACCGAATTGCCGGCTGCGCCCCCCACGGAATCGAGAGCTTCCACCAAGGGCACGCCCGCGGCAAACATGGTCGAGAGGGTACGGGTCCAGCGGGCCACGCAGGACTTTTCGACCAGCGCACCAAAAACGGGCATGCGCAGCATCAGGCGGTCCATGAACATCTGGACTTTCTCACTTCGGCGCCAGGCCTGCATGAAAAAGTAAAAACCTCCACCCAGTACACCGAAAATCAGCCACCACCACTGGACGAATACTTCGCTGATCGCCATGACGAACAGGGTAGGGGCAGGCAAATCGGCACCGAACGAGGTGAATACTTCCTTGAAGGCCGGAATCACAAAAATCATGATCACGGTGACCACCACAAATGCCACGATCACCACCGAGATCGGGTACATCAGTGCCGATTTGATCTTGGATTTGATGGCTTCGGTCTTCTCCATATAAAGCGCCAGGCGATCGAGAAGCGCTTCCAGAATGCCCGCTGCCTCACCCGCCTCGACCAGGTTGCAATACAGGCTGTCGAAATACATGGGGTATTTGCGAAATGCACCATTCAAGGAGGTGCCGGTTTCGACGTCCGAACGCACATCGTTGAGCAACTTGGTCACGCTGGCATTGGTGTTGCCTCGTCCCACGATGTCGAATGCCTGCAGCAAAGGCACTCCGGCCTTCATCATGGTGGCGAGCTGGCGGGTGAACAGTGCAATATCTTTGGGCTTGATCTTCTTGCCCGAGCGCATCCGGCGCTTCTTGATCTTGGTGGGAAATACACCTTGCCGCCGCAGCATGGCCTGCACCTGATTTTCACCGACTGCGCGCGTTTCTCCCCGGACAATCTTTCCGTTGCGGTCTTTGCCTTCCCACTCAAAGACAAAGTCCTTGATTTCGCGTTTGGATGCTGCGGTTGCCATGATGCTCCCTCGTTCTTGAATTATTCGTTGGTCACTGCCAGCACTTCTTCCAGAGAAGTAAGACCTAACTTTGCTTTATGCAGCCCGGCATCACGCAGGGAGCGCACACCCTCCAGTTTGGCCTGTTCCGCAATTTCGAGCGCACTGCCGTCGCGCAGGATGATGCGCTGAATCTCTTCAGAGATCGGCATCACCTGATAGATCCCTAGACGGCCCTTGTATCCATTGTTGCAGGCAGAGCAGCCAACGGGGCGATAGGTGATCCAGGAGCCATCGAGTTCGTGCTCGGGGTAGCCTGCATCCACGAGTGCCTCATGTGGAATATCAGCAGGCGTCTTGCAAATAGGGCAAAGCCGACGCGCCAGGCGCTGGGCGGTGATCAGTATGACGCTGGAGGCAATGTTAAAGGGGGCAATCCCCATGTTGCGCATGCGAGTCAGCGTGGTGGGGGCGTCATTGGTATGCAAGGTCGACAGTACCAAGTGCCCTGTCTGAGCTGCTTTGATGGAAATATCGGCGGTCTCCAGATCCCGAATTTCACCCACCATGATAATGTCAGGGTCTTGGCGCAGAAAAGACTTGAGGGCGACGGCAAAAGTGAGTCCCGCCTTTTCGTTCACGTTGACCTGGTTGACCCCGGGAAGGTTGATTTCGGAGGGGTCTTCGGCCGTGGCGATATTGACGCCAGACTTGTTGAGCAGATTCAAGCATGTATAGAGCGAAACGGTCTTGCCCGACCCCGTGGGGCCCGTGACCAAAATCATTCCGTAAGGACGCCCAATTGCTGTCAACAGGCGTTCCTTCTCCGCCGCCTCATAGCCGAGTGCATCGATCCCTAGTTTTGCGCTACTGGGATCGAGAATACGGATCACGATTTTCTCGCCAAACAGGGTAGGCAAGGTGCTGACGCGAAAATCGATGACCCGGTCTGGCCCCACCTTCAGTTTCATGCGCCCATCCTGGGGCACCCGTTTTTCGGAAATGTCGAGGCGGGAAATAACCTTGATCCGGGAAGCTAGTTTGTCCTTGATGGCAATGGGAGGCGACGCGATTTCGCGCAATTCACCGTCAATGCGAAAACGTACCCGGTATTGGTGCTCGTAGGGCTCGAAATGCAGATCGGATGCCCGCATGTTGAATGCGTCCAGCAGCATCTTGTGGAGAAACTTGACGATGGGAGCATCTTCAGCTTCGGTTGCCGCGTCAGCGCTCTCAGTGGCCTCTTCCACTGCAACATCATCAAATTCAAAATCACTTCCAGCGCTGATCAGCGTATCCATGGCTTCACCCGTGGATTTTGTGCTGATTTCAACCAAGCGGTTTAATTTATCGTATTCCGCAATAATCCAGTCCACCCCCATTTGGGTGGTGAATTTGATTTTTTCGGCGGCCTCTTGATCTGTGGGGTCCGCCGTGGCAACGATCAGTCGGTTGTTTCGTTTGCTGAGAACAACCACCCGATAGGCGGTGCAAATCTTTGCATCCAGGAGGTCTTTGGGAAGGCGCTGGGGGTCTATGGCGTCCAGATCGAGCAATGGAGCACCAAAAACAGCCGAAACGGTATGTGCCAAATCCGCAGCTGAAACAACGCCAGAGCCGGTCAGTTCAGCGATAAAGCTGGTGCGGCTGTTTTGTGACTTTTTGTAAATTTCCTCGGCTGATTTTTGTGTCAGCTTTCCCGCAGACATCAGTGCGCGACCCAATCCCGGGAGAGCTACTGAAGAGGCTTCTTTCTGGGCGGTATCGACAACGGCCATTTAACCAGGGCAATTAGTGGTGAAAAAACCATCCTATCATCCCCGAACACTCGTGCCCTGTACAGCGCTGCCGAATTGGCAGGATTGCCACAGTTGGAGGAATGCTGCTTGATTGGTGCGGAAAATGGTCGGGGTGAGAGGATTCGAACCTCCGGCCTCTACGTCCCGAACGTAGCGCTCTACCAGGCTAAGCTACACCCCGCGCATTGACGCCGCTGATTACAAATTCTGCTGGATTCGGCAGAATTCAGGCGCGGCGCTCAAGCAATTGAGCTGCCAATTGTAGCAAGCTCGCTGAGTAGTCTCCCTTTGGCAGTTGCTCGGCAGCAGTCATGGCGCGACGGGCTTCAGCGAAGGCCGCTGTGCGTGCTGCTTCCAGGGCTCCGGTGCTTCGTACAATGGCCACCACATCGTCAAGGCGATCTGTGGAGCCCTCTTCAATGGCGTGTCGCACGATGGCCGCCTGTTCTGGTGTGCCTCTTTGCATGGCCACGATGAGGGGCAGGGTGGACTTTCCTTCGCGCAGGTCATCGCCAAGGTTTTTCCCCATTTCCAGGGTGTCCCCGTCATAGTCAAGTACATCGTCGATGATCTGGAACGCCGTGCCAAGGGCCTGCCCATAGATTGCGCAGGCCTCTTCGATTTCAGGGGGGCTTTCGGCAAGAATGGCGCCCAGCCGTGCGCTGGCTTCAAACAGCTTGGCGGTCTTGGAGCGGATGACCTGGAGGTAACCTGCCTCATCCAGGGAGGCATCGTGCATGTTCATCAACTGCAATACCTCGCCTTCGGCAATCACATTGGTGGCTTCAGACAGTACTTCCATGACGCGCATCTTTCCCGTCTCCACCATCATCTGAAATGAGCGTGAATGCAGAAAATCGCCCACCAACACGCTCGCAGGGTTGCCGAAGGTCTGGTTGGCTGTGGCGCGCCCTCTGCGCAGGGTGGATGCATCCACGACGTCGTCGTGCAGCAGGGTGGCCGTATGGATCAGTTCGACTACGGCGGCCATGCTGAAACGGTGGTGCTGCCGATAGCCGAGAGCGCCGCATATCAGCAGCAACAGTGCCGGTCGCAGCCGCTTGCCTCCGGCGGCGATGATGTACTGGGAGATTTGCGCCACCAGGGGCACGCCGGATGTCAGGCGCTGGGCTATGACGTTGTCCACTTCACGCATGTCGTCGTTGATGATCGTCAGCGGTGATGTGGCGGTGGGGGTGAGGGGGGATGTCAAGATGAAGTGGCACGCAGAAAGTGCTGCGAATTATAGGAAGGACCGCACAGGGGCAGGCCATTGCCAATGTCGCGGCAGTTCGGCGCGTGCAGAGGGGTTGGCTGCTTTTGTGCTTGGTGGTATAATTTTTGGCTCTGCGGAAATCCGTCTGCAGAACTCATATCAAGAGGTCAACATGTACGCGGTCATAAAAACCGGCGGCAAGCAGTATCGCGTTGCTTCCGGCGAAAAAATTAAAGTAGAACAGATTGCTGCGGACGTAGGCCAGGAAATTGTGATCGACCAGGTTCTGGCTGTCGGCAACGGCGCTGAACTGAAGGTGGGTACTCCCCTGGTGTCCGGCGCAACCGTGAAAGCCACTGTCGTGGCCCACGGCAAGCACGACAAAGTGCACATCTTCAAGATGCGCCGTCGCAAGCACTATCAAAAACGCCAAGGCCATCGCCAGCAGTTCACCGAGCTGCAAATCGGTGCGATTGCTGCTTAAGAAGGAGCTGATGTCATGGCACAGAAAAAAGGCGGCGGCTCTACGCGAAACGGGCGCGACTCCAAGCCAAAGATGCTGGGTGTCAAGGCGTTCGGTGGTGAACTGATCAGTGCTGGCTCGATCATCGTGCGCCAGCGCGGTACGCGCTTTCACCCCGGCAGCAATGTCGGCGTGGGCAAGGACCACACCTTGTTTGCCCTGGTGGACGGCCATGTGTCGTTTGGCACCAAGGGTGCGCTGTCCAAGCACACGGTCAATGTGACTCCCGCCTGAGGTTGATTCCTCTGGCAGCAATCGAAGCCCCGCCCTGTCGGGGCTTTGTTGTTTAAGGCGCTGGCCGGTGCTATGGTGCTGGCCCGCGTGCCCCGCATGGACGGGGCTTTGTGCTTTCCGGAGGGTTCGCTTCCTGGCTTGCGCTCTTTTGTAAACTGGATACCCCATGAAGTTCGTCGATGAAGCCTATATTGACATTGCTGCCGGTGATGGTGGCAATGGCTGTGTGTCGTTCCGGCACGAAAAATACAAGGAATTCGGCGGTCCCAATGGGGGCGATGGAGGGCGCGGGGGGCATGTGTTTGCAGTGGCCGACCCCAATCTCAATACGCTGGTGGATTTCCGTTATTCGCGCCGCCATGAAGCCAAGCGGGGCGAGCACGGCATGGGTTCCGACATGTTTGGCGCTGCGGGCTCGGACATCACCCTGAAGATGCCTGTGGGCACCATCATCACCGACGCGGAAACGGGCGAGGTGCTCTATGAGCTGCTCAATCCCGGCGAGGTCATCACCATCGCCAAGGGCGGTGATGGCGGCTTTGGCAACATGCGTTTCAAAAGCGCCATCAACCGGGCGCCACGCCAGAAGACGCCCGGATGGCCGGGCGAGAAGAAAAACCTGAAACTCGAGCTGAAGGTGCTTGCCGACGTGGGCCTGCTGGGCATGCCGAACGCGGGCAAGTCCACCTTCATCACGGCGGTTTCCAATGCGCGCCCCAAGATCGCCGACTACCCCTTCACCACGTTGCATCCGAATCTGGGGGTGGTGCGCGTGGGCCCCGAGCAGAGCTTTGTGGTGGCCGATATTCCTGGTCTGATCGAGGGTGCCTCGGAAGGGGCGGGGCTGGGTCACCAGTTCTTGCGCCACCTCCAGCGCACCCGCCTGCTGCTGCACATTGTGGATCTGGCGCCATTTGACGACGCGGTGGATCCTGTGGCCCAGGCCAAGGCCATCGTCAATGAACTGAAGAAATACGACCAGCAGCTCTACGACAAGCCGCGCTGGCTGGTGCTGAACAAGCTCGACATGGTGCCCGCCGATGAGCGGGAGGCCCGCGTCAAAGATTTCGTGAAGCGATTCAAGTGGAAAGGGCCGGTGTTCGAGATTTCTGCGCTGACACGCGAGGGCTGCGAGCCGCTGATCCATGCCATCTTCCGCCATGTGCAGTCGGAGCAGCGCATCGAAAACGAGCCGGAGGAAGTGGATCCACGGTTTGCTGGAGATGCCCCCGTCTGACGGGATGTGCTGTTCGTGTTGTTTATTTCGCTATATTTATAATAGCTGTTGGCGCTTTATTCATAAGCGCTAGTGGTAAAAACTGCTCAAAAAATGGTTTCCAGCGTATTGCGCGATGCCCGCCGCATTGTGGTGAAAGTGGGTTCCAGTCTCGTTACCAACGAGGGGCGCGGCCTGGATGAGGCCGCCATCGGCGAGTGGAGCCGCCAACTGGCGGCCCTGGTGCGCGGCGAGGGCGGCGCGCCCCGTGAGGTGGTGATGGTGTCCAGCGGCGCGATCGCTGAGGGCATGAAACGCCTGGGCTGGACGGCGCGCCCCCAGGAAATCCACGAGCTGCAGGCCGCCGCCGCTGTGGGACAGATGGGACTTGCGCAGATGTACGAGACCAAGCTGCGCGAGCAGGGCATGGGCAGTGCGCAGGTGCTGCTCACGCACGCCGATCTCGCAGACCGTGAGCGGTATCTCAATGCGCGTTCGACCCTGCTGACCCTGCTGCGTCTGGGCGTGGTGCCGGTGATCAACGAAAACGACACCGTGGTCAATGACGAAATCAAGTTCGGCGACAACGACACCCTCGGTGCGCTGGTCGCCAATCTGGTGGAGGCGGATGCGCTGGTGATTCTCACGGACCAGAAAGGTCTTTATACGGCCGATCCTCGCAAAGACCCGGCCGCGCAGTTCGTGCACGAAGCCCAGGCGGGTGATCCGGCCCTGGAAGCCATGGCCGGCGGGGCGGGCTCCAGCATTGGCAAAGGTGGGATGATCACCAAAATCCTGGCCGCCAAGCGGGCGGCGGGATCCGGGGCTTCCACCGTGATCGCGTGGGGGCGGGAAGAAAACGTGCTGCTGCGTCTGGTGCATGGCGAGGCGCTGGGCACCTTGCTGGTGGCCCAGACGGCCAAAAAGCAGGCCCGCAAGCAGTGGATGGCCGATCACCTGCAGATGCGGGGCGCTGTCGTGGTCGATGCCGGTGCGGCAGCCAAGCTGCGCGATGAGGGAAAGAGCCTGCTGCCCATCGGCATGACGGCAGTGGAGGGAGATTTCTCGCGCGGCGAAGTGATTGCAGTGCGTGATCCGTCGGGGCGGGAGATCGCACGCGGGCTGGCCAACTACGCCAGCGCGGAAGCCCGGCTTTTGTGCCGCAAGCCATCTTCCGAGTTTGAAAAGCTGCTCGGTTATGTCGCAGAGTCGGAAATGGTGCACCGCGACAACCTAGTGCTGACCACAGGCTGATGGCTCCCTGCTGATCCAGGGGGCCTGGGTCAGCTTGCCGCAGGGGAGGCCGCCATCAGACCTTTCGGCAGGCCCTGCATGCCGAAGGGCTCTTTCCGGCAGTCTCCCTAGACCGGTCGCGATACCAAGTTGGGAAGCGGCAGGGCTTCCAGTTCTGCCGGCGCACTGTTTTGCGGATCTGGGTCAAAACTTGCGCCCGGAGGCAGTTCCACCCCTGGGTTCAACAGCAGGGAGCCCGCACGGTGCATGGGGCTGCCTTGCGGCTCCGTGTCGCGCGCACGCATGCCGCTGCGCAGGTACCGGTTGCGCTGTTCGTGGCGTGGAAGGTAACGGGCCAGCTCGGTCAGGGCCATCTCATAGACGCCCCGTTTGAACTCGACCACCACATCCAGCGGAACCCAATAGTCGTGCCAGCGCCAGGCGTCGAACTCGGGATGGTCGGTGGCCCGCAGGTTCAGATCCCAATCGTGGCCCACGAGCTGAAGCAGATACCAGATTTGTTTCTGGCCCTTGTAATGTCCGCGCGCGTCGCGCCGGATGTACCGGTCAGGCACCTCATAGCGCAACCAGTCCCGTGTTCGTGCGACCAAGCGCACATGGTTGGGATGCAGTCCCACCTCTTCGTGCAGCTCGCGGAACATGGCCTGCTCGGGGGTTTCGCCCCGGTCGATGCCACCTTGCGGAAACTGCCAGCTGTGGGTGCGAATGCGTTTGCCCCAGAACACCTGGTTCTTCTGGTTGAGCAGGATGATGCCGACGTTCGGCCGAAAGCCGTCCCGGTCAAGCATAATCAAACCCCAATTTTTAAACTGTGTCCATTATGCACGGCGCCTACTGTGCGGCAAGTGGACCATTACGTTCCGCCCGAAGCCGATCCCGATGAAAGCCTCCCAATTCTTCATTTCCACCCTCAAGGAAGCCCCGGCCGACGCTGAAGTGGTCAGCCACAAGCTCATGATGCGGGCAGGTCTGATCAAGAAGCTGGGCGCAGGCATCTACAACTACATGCCCATGGGCCTTCGGGTGATTCGCAAGGTCGAGGCCATCGTGCGCGAGGAAATGAACCGTGCCGGTGCCGTGGAACTGACCATGCCCGTGGTGCAGCCGGCAGAGCTGTGGCAGGAGACGGGGCGGTTTGACAAGATGGGCCCCGAGTTGCTGCGCATCCAGGACCGCCATGGCCGCGACTTTGTGGTGCAGCCTACGAGCGAAGAAGTGATCACTGACATTGCGCGCCAGGAGATCAAGAGCTACAAGCAGTTGCCGAAGAACTTCTACCAGATCCAGACCAAGTTCCGCGACGAGCGCCGTCCGCGTTTCGGCCTCATGCGCGGCCGCGAATTCACCATGAAAGACGCCTACAGCTTTGACAAGGACCAGGCGGCCGCCAAGGCCAGCTACCAGGTCATGGCGCAGGCCTACCGTCGCATCTTTGACCGCTTCGGCCTGACCTACCGCGCCGTGGCCGCCGACAGCGGCGCCATCGGTGGCGACCTTTCCGAAGAGTTCCAGGTGATCGCCGCCACGGGCGAGGACGCCATCGTCTATTGCCCGGGGAGCGACTACGCTGCCAACATGGAAAAGGCCGAAGCCCTGGCGCCCGCGGGTCCGCGTCCAGCACCCGCCAAGGCGATGGAAAAGACCGCCACCCCCGGCAAGGCCACCTGCGCCGATGTGGCGCAACTGCTGGACGTGCCATTGAGCACCACCGTCAAGTCGCTGGTTCTGGCCACCGACGAGACCAATGAGGCGGGCGAGATCGTCAAAAGCCAGGTCTGGCTGCTGCTGCTGCGCGGCGACCATGACATGAACGAGATCAAGGTCGGCAAGGTGCCCGGCCTGGCGGGCTTCCGCTTTGCCACGCTGGGTGAGATCGACGAACACTTTGGCTGCAAGCCGGGTTATCTGGGGCCCATCGGCCTGAAAAAGCCTTTGAAGATCGTGGTGGACCGCGAAGTCGCCCTGATGGCCGACTGGATCTGCGGCGCCAATGCGCCCGACTTCCACATCACCGGCGTGAACTGGGGCCGCGACCTGCCCGAGCCGGATGCTGTGGCCGACCTGCGCAACGTGGTGGCGGGCGACCGCTCGCCCGACGGCAAGGGGGAGCTGGCGATTGAGCGTGGCATCGAGGTGGGCCATGTGTTCTACCTGGGAACCAAGTACAGCCGGGCCATGAATGCGACCTTCCTGGACGAAACCGGCAAGCCCCAGCCGCTGGAGATGGGCTGCTACGGCATTGGTGTCACGCGCCTGCCTGCCGCCGCCATCGAGCAGAACCATGACGAGCGCGGCATCATCTGGCCCGACGCCATTGCGCCGTTCACCGTGGTGGTCTGCCCGGTGGGCATGGACCGCAGCGAAGCCGTCAAGGCCACGGCCGAGCAGCTTTATGCCGATCTGCTGGCCGCCGGCGTCGACGTGATCCTGGATGACCGCGGCGAGCGCCCGGGTGCCATGTTTGCCGACTGGGAGCTGATTGGTGTGCCGCACCGCGTGACCATTGGCGACAAGAGCCTCAAAGAAGGCGTGGTCGAGTACCAGCACCGCCGTGATGCGGCTGCCACCAAGGTGGCAGCCGCCGACATTCTGGCCCATGTGAAGGGGCGTATGGCCGTATGACGAGCGAGCGAGACCGGCCTGCCAGCATATCGGCCCTGAACGGCGTGTCTCGCCGTGCGTGCCTGGTGTCGCTGGCCGCACCGGCTGCATGGCTGGTGGCGCCGGCGCAGGCCCACGCAGGCGGGCAGCTGGAAGAACCCTTGATGGATTCCGTGCGCACGGCGCTGGCCTCGGCCGTGGGCAACTACGCGCCGCCCGAGCCGGAGTTTTTCACCACCGAGTCCCGGCTGTACTACCTGCGCTGGCTGGGCACCATGAGCGACCGCCTGCGCCGCCGCAAACCCGAGTGGGAAGTGCGTCGCGATTTTCTGCAGACCGTGTGGTACGAGTCCAAGCGTGCGGGGCTGGATGTTTCGCTGGTCTTGGGGCTCATCCAGGTGGAGAGCGCCTTTCGCAAGTTTGCCGTGTCCAGCGTGGGTGCGCGGGGCTACATGCAGGTCATGCCGTTCTGGACGCGCGTGATCGGCGACGGCGACCCGGGCAAGCTGTTTCACATGCAGACCAACCTGCGCTTTGGCTGCGTCATCCTGCGCCACTACATTGATCGTGAACGGGGCGACCTGTTCATGGCGCTGGGTCGCTACAACGGCAGCCGGGGGCGCTCGCCCTATCCTGATGCCGTGTTTGGAGCGCAGCGCAACTGGCTGTTCAACGACACACCCGCAGCGGCCTGATGCACCAGGGTGGCGCGGGGCGCAAGATCTACGGTGCCGCCGGCTCTGCAGGGGTTGCCGCGCTGCCACTGTCGGCCGGCACAGGCGTCAGGCGTGACACCATCACCTGGTCGATGCGGAAGCTATCCACGTCCAGCACCTCGAACTTGTAGCCGCCCCAGACCACGCTGTCGGTGCGCCGGGGGACGCGGCGCAGCATCACCATCAGGAAGCCGGCCAGGGTTTTGTATTCATCACTGTGCGGCAGTTCATCGAGACCCAGCGCGTGCAGCACGTCTTCTACCGGGGTGACGCCATCGATGAGCCATGAGTTTTCGTCGCGACGCACGATCAGCTCTTCATCGGCCGGGCCCACCAGATCGCCCATCACGGTGCTCATCACGTCGTTCAGCGTGACCACGCCGACCACCAGGCTGTATTCGTTCACGATCACGGCAAAGTCCTCGTGCACCTGGCGGAACTGCTCCAGCACCTCGGACAGGGTGAGCCGGTCGGGCACGATGAGCACCTTGCGCACCAGGCTGTCGTCGGCCAGCGAGATCGGCTGGTTGTTCAGCACGCGCTGGAACAGGTCCTTGGCGTCCACGTAGCCCACCACATGGTCGATGTCGCCCTCGCATACCGGGTAGGTCGAGAAGGGCTCGGCCGCGATGCGCAGGCGGATGACGGCATCCGGTTCGTCGCGCAGAAAGAACGCCACGCGGTCGCGCGGGGACATGGCACTGGACACCGTGCGCGTGTCCAGCTCGAACACGTTGGTGATGACCTGCTGCTCGCGCGCAGCCAGCACGCCCGCGCGCGCGCCGGCTTCCATCATCGCCAGGATGTCGTCGGAGGTGATGCGGTCGTCCCGCAGCGAGGACATTCCCAGCAGGCGGAACAGGGCGTCCGCGCCCTTGCTGTAGAACCACACCAACGGGCGCAGCAAGGTCATCAGAAACACCATGGGCTGCGCCAGCCGCACCACGGTGTTTTCTGGATCGGCCATACCCAGGCGTTTGGGGAACAGGTCGGAAAACAGGATGAACAGCGAGGTGATGGCCACGAACGACACCAGAAAACCGAGGTTCTGCGCGCTGCCCTCTGACAACCACAGCCCGAACAATGCCGTGAAATGCGGGCTCAGTGCGCCTTCGCCCACAATGCCCCCCAGGATGGCCACCGCGTTCTGGCCCACCTGCACCACGGTGAAATAGTCGCCCGGTTGCTCCTGCAGGCGCAGTACCCGGTCGGCGCGGGCATCGCCCTCGTCCGCCATCTGGCGCAGGCGCAGCCGGCGCGCTGCAGCCAGCGAAATCTCGGCCATCGAAAAGAAGGCACTGGCCGCGATGAGCAGGCCTATGACGAGCAGGCTTTGGGTCAGGGTCATGGTGGTGGACAACGGGCAACTCCGGGCGGCGCTGCCACGGGGCCCTGTGAGTGTAGCGGCGCGCGTGCGCGGCCCCTGCGGTGCGGCACCGGCGGCTGCCATCATGCAAAAGGCCGCCCGGGGAGCAATGCCAGTCAGTTAAGCCCTGACTGGCATTTTTTTTGGTGGGTACTTGCTGCGTGTCGATCGCTTGACCTCGCGCGGGAAGCTTCGATCAGGTCGTCGAGGCGGAAGCACGAAGTAGTGAGCCTGATCCAGAAGGCGCTGCAAATGCTGGGGCAAGGCGCCCGCGCGCGCCAGGTGCATGGTGTTGAGTGCACCGACGATCGCGTGCTGCGCGGTGTGAAAGCTGATGCGGG